>Ga0206999_10042_pt1 | contig 32816 bp, 31 predicted proteins | sample Alteio_BWMinCont_92_FD_153482 | JGI IMG/M metagenome (GOLD analysis project Ga0206999, IMG submission 153482) | Enriched cells from forest soil in Barre Woods Harvard Forest LTER site, Petersham, Massachusetts, United States -... | ecosystem: Environmental > Terrestrial > Soil > Temperate forest >...
CCCGACAGCCGACAAAGCCCGTGTCGAGCTCTGCCAATCCGCGAACCGTTGCGGTTTTGCCCCTTCAGAATATGGGGGCGGAAAAGGATCTGGATTTCCTTCGCCTGGGGCTGGCGGACGAAATTGCGACCTCGCTCAGCTATGTGCGCTCGCTCTCGATTCGTCCATTTGCGACGACCAGCAAGTACGACTCGCCCACGCTCGATGTGCAGCAAGCCGGTCACGCGATGCACGTGTCCGACGTCGTGACCGGGCACTTTCTGAAGGAGGGATCTCAGCTGCAGATCACCCTGGAAGCGATTGATGTGGAGAACAATCGCACCGAATGGCGCGACACCATGACCGTGGCCGCGCCGGATATGATCGCGATGAGGGGGGAGATCACAGCGAAAGTACGTCAGGGACTGATCCCCGCTCTGGGGGCGGGGGCAGGTTCGGCGGAAGGGGCGACGCGGCCCAAGAACGAAGAGGCTTACGATTTATACCTGCGCAGTATTGCGCTGCCGCACGATCCCGCCCCCAACAAAGACGCGATCGCTATGCTGGAGCGCGCGGTGGGCTTGGATTCAACCTACGCTCCGGCTTGGAATGCCTTGGGACGGCGCTACCACTACGATTCCGCCTACTCGAACGGTGGCGAAGCCGCATTTCAACGCTCCCATGCGGCGCTCGAACGAGCCGTGACCCTCGATCCGAACTTTATCGAGCCGGCGGGAGAGATAACCGGGGCTGAGGTCGAACGAGGGCAATTCATAAAGGCGTATCAGGATGCCAAAGCGCTGGTGGACCGCCATCCGGAAAAGGCCAGTGCTCACTTCGCTCTGTCGTATGTCCTGCGCTACGGCGGAGCGGTCAAAGAGTCCGCCCAGGAATGCGAAACTGCATTGGCGCTGGACCCGGGGAATTATGCGTTCAGGTCTTGTGTGTTCTCGTTCGAGCAACTGGGCAACTACGCGCGGGCGAAGGACTTTCTCCAGTTGGATGCCGGTTCCGCTTGGACAGCGAGCAATATGATCCGCCTATACATCCGCGACGGGAAGTTGGGTCCCCTCCGGGATCTTGCCGAAAGGTTTCGCGATCAGCGCTGGGGCCCCGAGATGCTTGCGTGCGTCGATCATCCGGGCTCGCAGAACGCAGCCATACTTGCGCAGCAACAAGCAGCCGAGGTTTTTGCGGATCCCGACGCCGAAGTGCATTATGTCGTGGCGAGTGACGTGCTTTTCTGCGGACAGAAGGAACTCGCGCTGCGGATGATCAAGACTTCGATCGAGGGGCACTACTGTCCCTATGAGGGGCTGAGGAACGATTCCATATGGGCGAATCTGAGAGGCGAGCCTGGGTTCGCCGAATTGCTCGCGGGAGCGAAGAAGTGCCAAGAGGACTTTCTCGCGCAAAGGTCCCAGGCGGTGCGCTGAGCCGGGAACGGATAAGCCCGAAACCCAAAAATCCCGCCTTCGAGGGGCGGGACTTGAATCGCTAAACAGGCCGGGAGCTAAACGCCAATCACTCCGACCAGCTCCTTCACTGCCGCAGCGCTCTTGTCTAATCCGGCTTTTTCTTCTGCCGTGAGTTTGATTTCGAGGATCTGCTCGATTCCCTTCGCGCCCAGTTTTACCGGGACTCCGACGTAGAGGCCGCTGATGCCGTATTCGCCTTCGAGATATGCGGCGCAGGGGAGGATTTTCTTTTTGTCTTTGAGGATCGCTTCGACCATCTCCGTGGCCGCGGCCGAGGGAGCGTAATAGGCGGATCCGGTCTTGAGATACTTTACGATCTCGGCGCCGCCGTCGCGGGTGCGCTGCACCAGGGCTTCGAGCCTGGTCTTTTCGATCAATTCCGTGATGGGGATGCCCGCTACTGTGGAATAGCGCGGCAGCGGGACCATGGTGTCGCCGTGGCCGCCGAGAACGAAGGCGGTGACGTTTTCAACGCTCACGGTCAGTTCTTCGGCGATGAATGCGCGAAAGCGGGCGGAGTCGAGTACCCCGGCCATGCCGATGACCCGCTCGCGCGGGAATCCGCTCAGCTTGTAAGCCGCTTGCGCCATGGCGTCCAACGGGTTGGAGACGATGATCAGGATGCAGTTCGGTGAATGCTTGACCACCTCGCCGACGACCGCCTTCATGATGTTGTAATTCGTGTTGAGCAAATCGTCCCGGCTCATGCCGGGCTTGCGGGGGATGCCGGCCGTGATGACGACGATGTCGGAATTGGCCGTGTCTTTGTAATCGTTCGTTCCGCTCACGTAGGAGTCGCGCTTCTCGATGGGCATGGCCTCAAGCAGATCGAGTCCTTTGCCCTGGGGTACGCCTTCGATGATGTCGATGAGAACGACGTCGGCCAGTTCCTTGGACGCGATCCAGTGGGCTGCGGTTGCGCCTACGTTGCCTGAGCCTACGATGGTTACTTTCTTTCGCATAAATAAATCCTTTCAGAAATGATTGAGTGATGGGGTATTTTGTAATGGAGTGATGGAAAAGCCTCGGCTCCACCCACTCGCCGGGAATGCGGGAAATTCCCCAATCCCTAGATTTCCCAATTATTCACTCACCCTAAACCAAAACCCCGGCGACCATGTTTTCGATCATGGCTCCGGCGAACTCGCTGGTTTTGACCTTAGTGGCGCCGGGCATCAGGCGCTCGAAGTCGTAAGTGACCTTCTTCTGCTCGATGGTGCGCTCCATACTCTGCTCGATCAGGTCGGCGGCTTCGATCCATCCCAGATGGCGAAACATCATGACGCCCGACAGGATGACCGAGCCGGGATTGATGACGTCTTTGTCGGCGTACTTCGGTGCTGTGCCGTGGGTGGCTTCGAAGATGGCATATCCGTCACCGATGTTGGCGCCGGGAGCGATTCCAAGGCCGCCCACTTGGGCCGCGCAGGCGTCGGAGATGTAGTCACCGTTCAGGTTGGGGCAGGCCAGCACGGAGTACTCGTCGGCCCGGGTTACGACCTGCTGGAAGATCGAGTCGGCGATGCGGTCATTAATCATGACTTTCTTTTTCCACGCGCCCTTCCCGTGCGTGCTGTAGATCGAATCGAGGACTGCTTGCACTTCTTTTTCGACCGCCTGGCGGAAGGCGGGAGGAGCGAACTCCATGCCGGGCTCCACTGCTTCGGCATTTTGCGCGACCGTCAGATTGGGATTCTTGTCTTTGTTGTCGACGATCCAGCTCTCGCGCTCGCTGACGACTTTGTCGCGAAATTCTTGCGTGGCCACTTCGTATCCCCACAGGCGGAATGCGCCCTCAGTAAATTTCTGGATGTTGCCCTTGTGGACCAGCGTGACTGACTTGAGGTGATTCGCGATGGCATGCTGGATCGCCATGCGGACCAAGCGCTTGGTTCCGGTGATCGAGATCGGCTTGATGCCGACCCCAGAATCCAGGCGGATCTGCTTCTTGCCACCCTTGAGCATGTCTTTGTTGAGGAACTCAATCAGACGGGCGCAGTCGGCGGTTCCCTGCTCCCACTCCACGCCGGCATAAACATCCTCCGTATTCTCGCGAAAGATGACGACGTCCATGCGCTCGGGATGCTTTACCGGAGAAGGGACGCCCTTATAGTACTTCACAGGGCGGACGCAGCAGTAGAGGTCGAGGATCTGGCGCAGAGCGACGTTGAGCGAGCGGATGCCGCCCCCCACGGGCGTGGTCAGGGGACCCTTGATGGCGACGCGAAATTCGCGGATCGCATCGACGGAGTCATCGGGCAGCCAGGTATCGAACTTGGCCTTGGCCTTCTCGCCGGCGAACACCTCGTACCAGGCGACGCGGCGCTTGCCCTTGTATGCTTTCTCAACGGCGGCGTTGAAAACGCGCAGCGAGGCTTTCCAGATGTCGCGGCCGGTGCCGTCGCCTTCGATGAACGGGATGATCGGATTGTCGGGAACATCGTATTTACCGTTTGCATACCCGATTTTCTTTCCGTCTGCCGGTACAGCTACGCCGTTATAAGAGCCAGCCATGCACAACCTCCGCGATGAAAGTTTGGCGCCGCGATTTGGAAAACTTCCAATTATAAAGAATGCTACCGTGGGGAGGCGGATTATTGTTAATTCTCTCCCGAGGAATTCAAAAACAACCATCCGCCAGCCGGGCTGTGCCATAATTTCTGTGGCTGAACAGAATTCACCGCATTCACTTCCGGGAGATTCTCCATGACGCACCGCCTTCGACGTCGTCGACTGCTGCTAGCGTGCCTGCTGCTTTGCGGCTCCCTGTCGACTGCTGCCTTTGCGAATGGAGGTCGCGACCGCACCCAGGTCGGAAGCAACATCAGCGTCGCACCCAACGAGGAGGTCGGCGAGGTAACCTGCTTCGGCTGCAGCGTCCGGGTGCGGGGACGGGTATCGGGCGATGTAACCACGTTCGGCGGGACCATTGTCATCGAAGACCAAGGACAGGTCGGGGGTGACGTCACCACCTTCGGCGGAGGCATCCGACTCGGCAAGGAAGTAACCGTCAACGGTGACGTCACCGTGTTCGGAGGTCGCATTCAGCGCGACCCGGCAGCCACGGTTGGCGGCGATGTGACCACGATGGGTGGCCCCGGCTGGGTTCTGGTGATTTTGCTTGCCCCGATTGTCTTTCTCGGACTGTTCCTGGCATTGATCGTGTGGGTGATCCGGCGCTGGCTGCGCAGAGCGGTTCCGGTGGCGGCATAACTGCGACCTTTCCTGGGGCTTACCAGCGACGGGTGCCGAAGGTCTTGCGCACGCCTACGGTCATGAACCGGCCCCACGGCCCGTTGGTGCCCAGATCGGCTGCACCCAGATTTGTGTCACGGGCACCCAGACGGTCGAACAGGAAGTGTTGCGTGACGCGAAACTCGAATCCTTTATTCAGATAGATCCCCACTCCCCACGAGTGCTCAATTCCAATCGCGTCAGGCGACCAGGTGTAGAGCGTCTTCGGAATGGTCTTGCCGAATAGGAAGGTTGGCGCTCCATACACCATAAATCTGCGCAATGGCCCTCGACCGAAGGGACGAACTTCCAGAATTCCCGACAACATATAGCGGGCGAAGAGGCTGCAGGGCGCGTTGACTCCTCCGTATTGGCCGGCATTGCCGGTGCACTGATTCGGATCAATCTCGTTGTGGGGAGGAGCCAGATCAAGCTGTGCCCATCCCCAGAACATGTCGTGCGGGAAAAACATCCGCTCCTCGGATTCCTCGTGCCAACTGCCCTGCGAAGGACTGGTCTGGGCAGCGTTATTCTGCGAATTGAGAGATGAAGACGCCTGCGCTGCTGCGAATGAAATCAGTACTGGAACTGCGAAGAACCACGCCCACCGTTTCATGCTGCCCTCCGAGGTTCGGCTGCGTTTCTGATTAGGGATATGCCGGCCTTCGGAGATACCTGAATCCGGAGCTCAAAGGGTCAGGGCGCGACGAAAGTCCGGCTGCGTAGAGCGGAACATTGTAACCTGCAGGCACCAGTCGGTTCGGCTCTCCCGAGATTGTGACGATGTCAGCGCCGATCGGTCCCGCCTGTTCTCTTCAGACTTAAAACTGGTTGGGAGCCGGGCAAATCCGCCAGTGGCAGGTCGAGCCCAGGCGAATTCCTTCCAGAATTCATATCCGCGGTCTGATTTATTCCATTCATAGTACGTTCCTACTAGTGCAAATCGTCGTTAAACCACGGCAAAACAGGGGTCTACGGGTTTGGTGGGCGGATTGCACTATACGGAAGTACAGCGTCACCCAGGACCCCCTTATGCCGCAAGAGATTTCCGTGTCATACCAGGCGATTAAGAGCAAAGTTTACCGGTTAATCGATTCCCTCGTGGTGGGTGAAAAGAGCGAGGCAGAAGTGCAGGAATCGGTTCGACGCTGGTGGGCTCTGATCCATCCAGCAGACCGGCCCATCGCCCAGAAATACCTGTTGATGGTGCTGGGGCGCTCGGCCTCTGCTCTCGACAACATGGGAGACGCGTTTCTGTCGGTCAGCAGTTGTGAGGTAGCCCGGCCGCAAATGGCCGACGTGGCGCTTCCCGGCAAGCGCATGCGCATGCTGGAGCGGATGGTAAAGGAAAGCTCGGTCCGAACAGCAGTCTAGTCCGACCATAACACGCTGCAAGACACAGAATTTACATTTCCCCGGTTGCGTTTTGCGGGGCTCCGCTCGTATCTTCAATCCATCCTTCGGTTCCACCATCCGCTACCGAATTCGCAACACAGGAGCTAGCCATGAGAGCGTTTGCCGCAAAACTGAGTAAGCTTGGAATCTATCTTGCAATCGGGGTATTGCTGATTATGGCCACATCGTTATTCGCAGGCTCGGGTGTCTACAGCTTCACGCTCAACTCGATTGAGGGCAAACCAGCGCCGCTGGCTGACTACAAGGGAAAGGTAGTGCTGCTCGTGAACGTGGCAAGCCAATGCGGGTACACTCCGCAATACAGCGCGCTTGAGGCGATCTATGAAAAGTACAAAGGGCAGGGATTCGTCATTCTAGGGTTTCCCGCCAACAATTTCGGCGCGCAGGAGCCGGGCACGAACGAGGAGATCAAGACGTTCTGCACCCGCAAGTACAGCGTGACGTTCCCAATGTACTCGAAGATTTCGGTGAAGGGTGATGACCAGGCGCCGCTGTACGCGTACCTGACGAAGGAAACCGGCGCGGGCATTGCGGGAGATATCAAGTGGAACTTCACCAAGTTCCTGGTCGATCGCGACGGCAAGGTGGTCGAACGGTTTGAACCGGCGGTCACACCGGATTCGAAAGAGGTGACGGCTGCGATCGAAAAGCAACTAAAGCCTTAGGTTCAGTCCTGGCCACCTGTTTCTCTGCGGAAGCGTGGCCCAGCTACGCCTTTTGCGCTTAGATGTCGTAGTACAGCGCGAACTCGTAGGGATGCGGGCGCTGGCGAATTGCATCCACCTCTTTCGTGCGCTTGTAATCGACGTAGGCGCGCAGCAACTCTTCCCGAAACACATCCCCCTTGAGCAGGAATGCGTGGTCGCGCTCGAGCGCGTCGAGGGCGTCTTCGAGCGAGCCTGGCATCGACGGGAGGCTCGATAGCTCCTCCGGGTCCAGTTCGTAGATGTCTTTGTCGAGTGGCGGGCCCGGATCCATCCTGTTCTCGATACCGTCGAGGCCTGCCATCAGCATTGCGGCAAACGCCATGTAGGGATTGCAACTGGGATCTGGAGGGCGGAACTCGATTCGCTTGGCCTTGGGAGCGATGGAATACATTGGGATCCGGCAGGCGGCGGAGCGGTTTCGCCGTGAGTACGCCAGATTCACCGGGGCCTCAAAGCCGGGCACGAGCCGTTTGTAGGAGTTGGTCGTCGGCGCGATGATCGCCGAAAGCGCGGGCCCATGCTTAATCAAGCCGCCGACGTACCACAGCGCTAGCTGCGACATGCCCGCATATCCGTCGCCGGCAAATAGGGGCTCGCCGGCTTTCCATAGCGACTGATGGGTATGCATCCCACTTCCGTTGTCGCCAAAGATCGGTTTAGGCATGAACGTGACGGTCTTGCCCTGGCGGTTGGCGACGTTCTTCACGATGTACTTGTAGAGCAGCATTTTGTCGGCGGAGCGCACCAGCGAGTCGAACCGGAGATCAATTTCCGTCTGTCCACCCGAGGCCACTTCGTGATGGTGGCACTCCACATCCATGCCGCAGTTCTGCATGGTCAGCATCATTTCAGAGCGCAGGTCCTGATAGTGATCGGTGGGCGGCACGGGAAAGTAGCCTTCCTTGTAGCGCGGACGGTACCCCAGATTGTTTGCTTCCCGGCCCGAATTCCAGCGGCCCTCCTCGGCGTCGATGTAGTAAAAGCCGTGCTGTTCGCGCTGATCGAAGCGCACGTTGTCGAAGATAAAGAACTCGGCTTCGGCGCCAAAGTAGGCCGTGTCGGCAATGCTGGTCGAGGTGAGATAGATCTCGGCTTTGCGGGCGATGTAGCGGGGATCGCGGTCGTACTGCTGCTTGGTTACGGGGTCGACTACGTCGCACACCAGCACCAGTGTGGGGACTTCGGTGAATGGATCAAGTATGTGAAAGTTCGCATCGGGCTTCAGCAGCATGTCGCTCTCGTGGATTCCGGCCCAGCCGCGTATCGACGAACCGTCGATGCCGAAGCCTTCTTCCAACGACGATTCCGTCAGCTGTGCGATGGGATAAGAAATGTGGTGCCATAGCCCTGGGATGTCGGTGAAACGCAGGTCGAGAACCTTCGCCTCGTGATTCCGGGCGAACTCGAGAACGGTTTTGGCGTCGGCCATGATCACTCCTTGCCAGAAAGCAAACCTCGCAGAGATCGGACGAACGGTTGCAAGGCCTCCTGCAGGCGGACAGGCTGCTACAATCGGTCGCGTTGTGCAAGACCGAAGAGTCTAAAGCCAGATGCGGGCGCTGGCAATTCGATTGTTCTTATAGCCGAGATAACGCGACTTTATACTGGAGCTGTCAGCTATCAGGTACTCTGCAAGTCCGGGGACAGGTTTCAAGGAATGACGTGGGCGATCTCGAAAAGCGAGCCTCAGGGGCTAAAGCCCAACTCCAACCCAGCTCTTAACGGCATGCCTGAAGCCCTGCCCTTCCCAGCGCAAGGTCGACGGGGGTCGCCCGCGCTTGCTCGTGAGATTCTGCCTATTCTTGTTCTGCCTATGCTTGAAGACCATTCCATTGGCGACTGGCAACGGACCACTGGCAACTGCTCTTATGGATTTTGACCAGCTCGAAACATTCCTCGAAGTGGCGCGGCACGCTTCGTTCTCGCGGGCTGCGGAGAAGCGTTTCCGGACTCAGCCGGCTATTTCGTCGCAGATTCGTGGACTGGAAGAGGAGGTCGGAGCCAAGCTGTTCGACAGATCCGGCGGCAAGGTGTCGCTCACGGCGGCGGGCAAGGCCTTCCAGAAGTATGTCGAGGAGACTCTCGACGACCGCAAGGCCATGTTAGTGGCTATCGCGGAGATGGAGCGCGTGCCGCGCGGCGAAATCATTGTGGGGGCGAACGAGGGTACTTGCCTGCACATCCTGCCTTATGTATTTGCCGACTTCAAGAAGCAATACCCGGATGTGTCGGTAAACATCAAGCGCGCCGACTACGGAAAGATTCTCGAATCGATTGTGGACAACTCGGTTGACTTCGGCGTCATCTCGCTTCCTGTGACGGACGCTCGGCTGACAGTGGTTCTCATCCATCGGGACGAGTTGATTCTGATTGCGCCTCCCCAGCATCCGCTGGGAAAGATGAAGTCGGCCGCGATTGCCGACGTGGCGAAGTTTCCGCTCGTGGTCCCTAAGGCGGGGCACACGCGGGATGCGATTGAACAGCTGTTCCACGAGCGCCGGCTGAAACCAAACTTCACGATGGAGCTCGACTCCAGCGAATTGCTGAAGCGTTTCGTGGCCGCCGATGTAGGCATCGGCTTCATCGCGCGCTCCAACGTCGAAGAAGATGTTCGCGCCAAGGTTCTGGCGGCAATTCCCATCGCCGATGCGCAGGTCCGCCGCGATCTCGCGCTGGTTTTCCGGAAAGACAAAGCTCTCAGCCGGGCCGCCCTGGCCTTTATTGATATTGCGGTGAAGCACAAATCCACAGAAGAATTGGCGCACATCCCAAGTCGATGATAAAGGCGACATCCAGACTTCTGGTTCTACTATCCCTCCCGCTCCTCGGATCCAGCTTGCCGAGCGCAGGGCAAGGCGCATCGGCGCAGAAGCCGCTTGCGCAAATGCCGCCATCTGCACGGCAGCTCGTCGGTGTCAAAGTCACCGGAAGCAAGCGTTACCCGGAGGAGGCTATCGCTGCTGCGACTGGGCTGCAGATGGGCGCTGCCGTGAACGACGACGACTTCAAAAAGGCTGCCCGCCGCCTGGGCGACACAGGGGTCTTCACCGATATTGCTTACACCTTCTCCTACTCCTCCGCCGGGACCAAGCTCGAACTGCACGTGACCGACGCCGCCAAATTCCTTCCCGCCCGATTTGAGGATTTCGTCTGGTTCTCAGACGCTGAACTGCGCACGCGCATCAAGCAATATGCCCCGCTATTCGATGGACAGTTGCCGCTCTTCGGTCGTCTGGCGGACGAGGTTTCTGATGTGTTGCAGGCGATGCTGGTCGAAAACTCAATCCCCGGACACGTTGAGTACCGGCGTGCCGGCAAAGAGAATGGACCTGTCGAGTCGATCAACTACCGCGTGACTGATGTTCTCATCCGGGTGCGAAACATCGAATTCACCGGTGCAGAGGCCGGCGAGCTGCCGGCGTTGGAAGCAGCCGCCGGGAGACTTCCCGACCACGAATATTCCCGCACTGGCCTCAATCAGCTCGTCCAGCGCCAGCTTTTGCCGGTTTATTACGGGCGCGGATACCTGAAAGCGGAATTCGGCGAGCCGCAACCGAAAGTCGTGAAGCAACCAGCTGCTGAAAATGAAGATGGGCCACGCAACCAGACGGTCGTCGACGTCACTTTTGCGGTCAGCCCAGGCCGGCAGTACAAGGTGAAAACTCTGGCCTGGTCGGGCAATCGTGAGTTCCCCACCGAAACGCTGCAGAAAATGGTGCGAGCCGAGCCCGGCGAGCCTGCCAATATGGTCCGCCTGGGCGACAATTTGAAGGACATTCAAAAGCTCTACGGATCCCGCGGCTACGTTACAGCCGCCATCAAGCCTGAAACGGAGTTTGACGACGCAGCGAACACCGTCGTGATCCGCCTCGACGTGAAGGAAGGCTACGTCTTTCACATGGGCGAGCTCGAATTCCGCGGTCTCGATAACAGCCTGACCGCCAAACTTCGCGGTGCCTGGAAGATCCGCCCCGGTGAGGTTTTTGACTCGACCTATCTCGGTGAGTATCTGCCGGCGGCCCAGAAGCTGCTTCCTGCCGCTTTGGATTGGGAAGTGGCGCCTCACGTGACTGCCAACGCGCGCGACAAGACGGTCGATGTAGACCTGATTTATTCCGTCAGGGCGCCGAAGTAGGGCCACCGGAGGGCAAGACGGGACGACGCGGCTTGTTCGTTTTTTGGAACAGTTTCAGGGACTTTTTCACGGGTGCTTCGCTTCCGGTAGTCTGAGCACTCCTTCCGAGATGCTCGGAGGCGGTTTGTCACGTATTTGGGAGATCAAGAGGTCCTGGAAAGTGGCTCGCGCGTGTTCGTGACACGCGGCCAGGTTTTGACGCCAGAGGTTTTGCCCGGGCCCTTCCCCCATATCATCCGGGCATTTGGCGGGGACGCGCGCCCGTGCTTCCCCGCATTTTTTCTCCCCTCCGCAGAATGATGACTCCACAGAATGATGACTCCACAGACAGAATGATGACTTGTAACTTCTCGTCCAATGGCTCATCCTTTAGCAGAAGCGCAGCCGGCAACTGGAGTCGGTGCCAACCGAAAAGGAGATCTGTAAATGAATGCTGCAACTCGAAAAATTGGATTTGGGCTGTTGAACCTGGTCGTGATTGCAGGGCTGACCGCGTCGTCCGCATTTGCGGCCAAAGGCAAAACCTTCACCGGAACGGTTAGCGACGCCATGTGTGGCGCGAAGCATGAAATGCCGGGCGACGATGCCAACTGCACCCGCGCGTGCGTATCCAAGGGATCGAAGTATGCTCTGGTGATGGGGGACAAAGTTTACATTCTCGATACCAGCGACAAGGCGGCTCTGGCCACACTCGACAAACAGGCGGGGGCCAAAGTGACGGTTACTGGAACTGAGAAAGACAACACCATCGCGGTGACGGGCGTCACGGCCGCTCACTGAGTTTTGTTATCTTCACCGTTCTAAGCGGACGCGCTTCCAAGCCGCCCGCTGTTTTTTTGTGTTCTGGCTGAAATTCATATTTCCTTTACAAAGCATTGTGTTAGATTGTGCATTCTCACACTCAATTTTTCTTTTCGGAGGATCACGGAATTGGGCAAAGACATGGTTCCGAAGCGGATTTTCTTTACCAAGGGAGTGGGGAAACACCGCGAGCGGCTGACTTCGTTCGAATTGGCGCTGCGTGACGCCGGGATCGCTGCCCAGAACCTGGTACGCGTTTCCTCGATCTTCCCTCCCAACTGCAAGCTTCTCGCGCGCAAGGAAGGCGTCAAGTACCTGCATCCGGGGGAGGTCGTTTTTGCCGTGGTCGCGGAAAACTCCACGCGTGAGGCCCACCGGTTGCTGGCTTCGTCGATTGGCGTCGCCATTCCCGCCGACCGTAACACCTACGGGTATTTGAGCGAGCACCACTCTTTTGGTGAGACGGAGGATGCCGCCGGGGAATATGCCGAAGAGCTCGCCGCCGAAATGCTCGCCACCACCCTGAACGTCGAATTCGACCCCGACCGATCATGGGATGAGAAGAAGCAGATCTACCGCCTGTCGAACAAAATCGTGCGGACGGCGAACGTGACCCAGTCGGCAGTTGGAGACAAGCGGGCGCTCTGGACAACCGTGATCGCCTCAGCCGTATTGATCTTCGACTGAGAGCCGATCTTTCCACGAGTCAAATCGCAGCATTCGTGGCGCCAAATACTGGTCCGCTCGCCGCGGCGCCCCGATCCCGTCCAAACCCGGATTGACGGGGGTGTCTTCCCGCCGGAGTGTGCCGTCAGGGAGACTTTCCTGCGCTCTGTCTTTCGTTTCTGCCTCGGCCCTTTCGTCCTTGCCAGAGCTGCCTATCAGCTATTCCACCGAGGACGAACTCCGCGCAGGAGATGCCCGTTTCTCTGCTTCGGGCAAAGGCAGGGATTTGCCGATACGCCCGAGTCCGAGGACGAGATCAGGACCTCGGGTGGGTGCGACGCGAAACCTGAAAAGCCGCCTGAGCTTTCGTAAAGGTCCGGCTATTGCGAACTTGAGGCAGCGCTGAACTAAGCTACTGAAACCAAGGGAATTAAATGAAGCTTTTCAGGTGACTTCGCATCAAAAAGGGAGTAAAACTTTGGTAACCTTTGACCCCTGCCGGATGTAACGTTCCGTTAACAGGAATGGGTTATTATTGAAGTGGTAGAAAAGACACAGATTGAGGAGTCGTACACGGTGGACATCGAAACACGCAGGAAGAAACAACAGGCCTTGATGGTGCAGTTGGTGGAGAGAAAGGTGCGGTCTCGCGCCAAGCAACTCTACGAAACTCGCGGTGAAGAGGACGGTCAAGAGTTGCAGGATTGGTTTCAGGCAGAGTCAGAAGTGCTTGAAAATAGCATCCTTGCCCCCCTGTATCGCCGAATGCGAAGCGGCAACCATGACAGCCAGCAGAATGAATCTCGCGAAGAATTTGTCGCGCAAGATTCAGTTGCTTGCGAAACTAGCGCCTAAGCACTCCCCCCAGGCGCTTTCCCGCCCTACATTGACATTTATTTCCTGCCCAGGGCCTTGGCTCCCTTGCGTGCGCTTCCCTTCTTAGCCTTGTCAAGACGCTCGATGACAGCCGCCACGATAATTGGCAGGCCGACGGTCGCGTCGACGAAAACCTCCCCAAACTTTCCACCTTCGGAGGGTGGAACAAACTTGCCCCACGAGATCGCCTCGCTGTAGGGGCTGCCGGATAATCCGCCCCAGTGAACGGGCTCTGGGCAAATCCTGAGGCCGTAATGGTAACGCTTCAAGGGCACGTTCTCACCCAGGCGACGGTGCCGCAACTCGATGAAGGGACCAAACTGTTGCGACCAGTTGCGGGGCACGCCACCGCCAATGGTGAAAATCCCCAGCCTTTTCTGCCGCAGCAGAGTCGCTGCAAAGTGCTCCAGATCCTCGAACGGATCGAACCGGATCTTGTGCCGTCCGGTCGACTCCCGCAGGCGGTTGTTCAGTGCCGTATCCAGACCGAGTTCTGAGTCGCTGAACGCGGGGACGAACACCGGCACTCCCTGCTCGTAGGCGGACTTCAGGATTCCGCGCTGCCCTGGATTGCGCTTGGCGAGATACGCGCCGATGGCGTGATTCAGTTTGTAGGAGCACATGACGTCGTTGTGATCCCAGGCTTCGAGGACTGCCGACATCACTTCTTCTACGTCGTCGAGGTTCTGCTCGGGCTCCAGGGTGTCGTAGACGCGGTTGTAGCCTTGCTCGTAGAGTTCCTCATCAGAGACATCGGGATTGGCACGGAAGTGGGCCCTCCCGGTCGCCTCAACCAGTCCGTGAGCCATGAGTGCGCCCGTCGAGACGATCGCATTTACGATGCCGCGGTCAATCAACTCGGTAACAATCAGTCCTTGCTTGGCTACGGTCATGGCCCCGGCGAGAGTCATCACGATGAAAGCGTCTTGGTCGAGCGCCATGGCCTCCAGGACATCGGCAGCCTCACCGAGTTGGCGTCCGGTAAAAGCGGTCTTCGACATCGCTCGTACCAAGCCGTCGATCGAATGAATCTTGCCGAGATCGAGCGGTTCGAGGGGGATCAGCCGGTCTTCGATGGGATTATGCAGATGGCGGTCCTTGCCCTCGCCGCCGGCCGCGCGTCCCGGCGCTTGATGCGAATGGTCTTTCGAGTTGCCATTAGCTGGTTTCAACGCGAGCCTCCAAGCTGATTACAATTTTTCCCGACCCCCTACTCTACAGGAACCACGGGACTCGATGCCACGCGCCGTGGTGTAAACGGTGTACACCGTTAGTTCCTCAGCTAAACTGCCAAGTATGGCCGGCAAGCGCAGCTTCGAAGCTAAAATCGCGGCGCTCGATGGCATTCGGCAACAGCCGGAACAAGACCGCGTCGAACCTCTGCGCAAGGCCCTGGCGCATCGCAACAATTTCCTTGTTGCCAAGGCAGCCGACCTGGGGCGTGAATTCAAAATGAAAGATCTTGCCCCGGAGCTTCTCCGAGCTTTCGATCGATTCCTGGAGAATCCAGTGAAGACCGATCCGCAGTGCTGGGCGAAAAATGCGATCAGCCGGGCACTTGCCGCCATCGAATATCAGGAATCCGACGTCTTTCTTCGTGGGATGCGACACATCCAGATGGAACCGGTCTGGGGAGGCCGCTCCGATACTGCCGGAACTTTGCGGGCCATCTGCGCCCTGGCGCTCGTGCAGTGCCGCAATCTCAGTGAAAACGAACTGCTCTTCGACCTCGTCGAACTGCTGGCAGACAAAGACAAAGCGGTGCGGACAGACGTGGTTCGTGCGATCGAGCAGGTGGGCTCGCCGTCGGCTTCCCTGCTGCTGCGCTTGCGAGCCGTGTTAGGGGCCGATGAACCCGAGGTGCTGGGGGCATGTTACAGCGGCGTCTTACAGATCGAGGGCGTGAGTGCGATTCCGTGGGTGGGCCGGTTCTTATCCGCAGGCGATGACAACGCAGCGGAAGCGGCTCTGGCCATCGCTGGGACGCATTCTTTCGAGGGCTTTAACGCGTTGTGCGAATCGTTCGTGACAGCCGACGACCGGTGGTGGCGATCGGTTCTGCTTTCAGCGATCGCTCTTACGCGCCAGGATGCGGCGCTGGAACTCCTGCTTAATCTGGTTCGCACAGAGTCGCTCGATGCCGAGGCCGCAGTTCAAGCCATTCTCCGGTCCGTGCCGTCGCACCAGATAATCACGCGCCTGCAAACAATGGTTGCTGGCAACCCTCGCCTGGAGCAAGTGTTTGCCGAAGCTAACCTGCCATCTCGTTGAAGCTTCAGCCCAACTGCAGAGGCTCTTGCCGAACGCCAACCCGGATTGCGAACAGCGGTCCTGCTATATTGGTCGCGGAGGTCGGAATTCGTGCCGCCTGAAAGATTTCGTGTGGCCCTGGTGCAGATGTCGTGTGGCCCGGAACCGGAACAGAACCTCGAAAAGGCGCTCGGCCACGTCGCCGACGCTTCCGGACGTGGCGCGCAGGTGGTCTGCCTGCCGGAACTGTTCCAGACTCAGTATTTCTGCCAGCGAGAAGATCATTCTCTATTCGACTTGGCGGAACCGATTCCTGGCCCAACCAGCGAGCAGTTGGCCCTTGCGGCGCGCAGCCACGGCGTAGTGCTGATCGCGTCGCTGTTCGAGAAACGGGCGGCGGGCGTTTACCACAACACAGCAGCCACCTTCGACAGCGACGGATCGTTGCGCGGGCTGTACCGCAAGATGCACATCCCCGATGACCCCCTCTACTATGAGAAGTTTTACTTTACCCCCGGGGACCTCGGATTTCGCGCCCTCGACACCAGCGCCGGACGACTCGGCACACTTGTTTGTTGGGACCAGTGGTATCCGGAGGGGGCACGCCTGACGGCGCTACAGGGCGCCCACATACTCTTCTATCCCACAGCGATTGGCTGGCACCCCGCGGAGAAGGTTGAGTTCGGGGCAGCTCAACAGGACGCGTGGCGCACCATCCAAAGGGCTCATGCCATAGCCAACGGCGTCTATGTCGCTGTCGTGAACCGGGTGGGCTTCGAAACCGGAAATATTCGTGGCAAGTCCGCGCCTGGCCAGGGTCTGGAATTCTGGGGCGGATCATTTTTCTGCGATCCATTCGGCCGCGTGCTCGCCGAGGCGTCCCACGACCGAGAGGAAATCCTGGTTGGTGACGTTGATCTGAAAGCCTTGGAAGACATCCGTCGCAATTGGCCCTTTCTGCGCGACCGTCGCATTGACAGCTACGGGCCCATCACGAACCGCTTGATCGACTAGAACCAGGATGCCACCGTGGCCAAATCTCCCCGCAGTTTTTCAGTCAACAGGTTAACGGGTGACGCCGTATCGCCTGCCTCTCTTCACTGCCGCATGCCTGCCGAGTGGGAACCGCACGCCGCCACCTGGCTCGCGTGGCCCCACTATCACGGCGACTGGCCGGGAAAGTTCGAGCCGATTCCCTGGGTCTATGCCGAAATCATTCGCAATCTATCGAGACACGAGCGGGTCGAGTTAATCGTCAACGACGCCTCTTCCGCCCGGCAGGCGCGCCGAGTTCTAGAGCGAAGCGATGCTCTGTCCGCCAACGTTCGATTCCATCGCTGGCCGACCAATCGCGTTTGGATGCGCGATTCCGGATGCATTTTTCTGAAATGTGCCGCGGGGGGCCCTGCCCGTAAAACGCCAGCACGATCGATAGCCCTGAAATTTCGCTTTAATGCGTGGGCGAAGTACTCAAACTGGCGTCACGACGAGAACATCGGCGGCCGGATGGCGAAATCCGCCCACGCCGACGAAATCCGCCCGATCTGTGGGGACACGCGCATCGTGCTCGAAGGCGGTTCGATTGACGTCAATGGAGCCGGCACTGTACTCACCACCGAGGAATGCCTGCTCAGCAAGGTCCAGGAGCGCAATCCTCATATGGCGCGCGTCCACTACGAAAAGGCATTCGCCGACTACCTGTGTGCGCCCCACACAATCTGGCTGGGACGTGGCATCGTTGGAGACGATACTCACGGTCACGTCGATGACCTCACCCGCTTCGTCTCGAGAGACACTGTCATCACCATGGTCGAAACCGACTCGAAGGATGTGAACCATGCTCCCCTGCGCGCCAACTTGCGCCGCTTGCAAGCCGCGCGCGATCAGAACGATAGACCGTTGACTGTGGTGGAATTGCCGATGCCTCAACCCGTCATTTTTGAAGGCCGCCGCCTTCCCGCCAGCTACGCAAACTTCTACGTTGCGAACGGAGTCGTCCTGGCGCCGGTGTTCAATCGTCCCAACGACCGCATCGCGCTCAACACCCTGGCGGAGTTGTTCCCCACGCGCGACATTGTTCCAATTTATTCCGGAGACTTCATCTGGGGCTTGGGGGCAATGCATTGTATGACCCAACAACAGCCGGCGGGTTAGCTGAGAGCTGAGAACTTTATGCCCGAAATGAGCACAAGTCGCATGGAAGCGTTCAGCGACGGCGTGATTGCCATCATTGTGACGATCATGGTTCTAGAATTGCGCGCCCCGTCGCAGCCCACGCTTGCGGCTCTCTGGAAAGTAGCACCGATATTCATCAGCTATGGACTCAGCTTCCTGGTAGTCGCCATCATGTGGGTCAACCACCACCATCTGATTCATGCGGTTCGCGGAGTCAGTGCGCGATTGCTTTGGAGCAATCTGTACCTGCTGTTCTGGATGTCGTTGGTCCCATTGTGTTGGTTCAGCCTGAAATGGAGAAGCAGCGTTTTCCGTTAGTGTAGATTCCGCCCCTGCGGGGCGGGGATTTTCAAGGCATTGGGGGTCTATCGTCCGATGACTCTGGTGCTGCGCGGTGCCAACCGCGCGAGAGTTATGAGCTGCGGTGGTCAGTTCGAAACCGGGCCATTCTCTTCGTTCTGCCTGTCGCCCCGTTTTCCAGCGAAAAATTTGGCGCCAGGATCGCTTCAGAGCGACGATTCCCAACTCGGTGGACCTGGAGCATCCCCCTGGTTGTCCCTGTTTGTGATGACCACCGCGGGGATGAGCTCCCGCGCAGTCGACCATCGGCTCGATGAGCCCCGCCAGATTATCCCTCAGCATGGTTGCGTCCCCGCAGAGCCTGCTTCTGTTTCACCTGGCGAAGTCATTGTACCTGCAGAGCCGGATCGCGCAAACAACGAGGGCATTGCGTGCTGCCGACGAAGTTGCCGTTGCCGGCGAGCCTGTTCCAACTTCCGATCGCGCGCCGCATGAATCTCCACCTGTCGTCCCGCCAGCATATCCTGCGGCGTCACATACCCGATGGCGCTGTGCAGACGCACCGTGTTGTAGCGATCCACGTAGCTCTGAATCAAGCGGCGCGCATCTTCCAACGTCAGCGGCGTGAGCGGCCGAATGCATTCGCTTTTAAGAGATTTGTGCCATCGTTCCAATTTTCCGTTCGACTGCGGATAAAACGGAGAGGTGCGCACGTGGGTCATACCGGAGATGCGAATGAATTCCTTGAAATCACGGGCGATAAACTGCGGTCCGTTGTCGGAGATGATCCTGGGTTTTGCCTCCGGGTACTTCTCCTTAGCTCGTTGCAGAATCATTTCAATCTCCGCTTCCTTCATCGATTCCCGCAGATCCCAATGCACAATCGACCGGCTAAATCCATCCAACACACTGCACAGGTAGTAGAACGTGCCCGACAGATTGATGTAGGAAACGTCGATGTGCCAGTGCTGGTGCGGCTGCAGCGGTTGCTCGAACCCCGTCCCTTTCCGTGAGGGCTTGTTTTTCCATCGCGACAGTAGTCCCGCCTGCTGCAACACTCGCCATACGCTCGCCGGGCTCACCGCTACCACCTCTTCATCCAGCATCATGAACGTCAATCGTCGATACCCTTCCAGCGGATTCTTCAGATGGAAGCCGATGATGGCTTCCTTCTCCCACGGCTCTAGCCAGAAATCCCGGGGAATCCAACCGTTGTGCTCATTCACTCGCCCGTAGCGCTGGCGCCAGTCGTAGAACTTGCTGGCTCCAATGCCCAACCACTGCGGGAATCGCCCGACGTTGATCTCGGTCTTCTCCGACCAACGTCGGACAAAATCCACCACTTGATCCCGCACATCATGCGGCACCCAGTTCTTAGTTAAAGCTCCCCAAGACTTTTTTTTAAAGCCACATGCTCGGTCATCAGTTCCACCAGCACTTCGTCCTTGCGCTGGACCTTCTTCTCCAGAAACTCGATCCGCTTCTGCTTCTCCTCGATCTGACGGCTGGGACGTTCTTTCGTCTGGAAGGCGGAAGCTCCGTTCTCAAAGAATTCCTTCTGCCAGCGATAGAACACGGTGGGTTGAAGTCCGTTTTCCTCACACAAATCGGAAACTGGGACTTTGTCTAAGAGGTGTCGCCTCAGGATGGTTACTTTCTCTTCTGCGGTGTAGTGATTGCGCTCTTTTCTCATACATTCTCTCCGTTATCTTAACGGATGAACGCTTTCTCCATTTCCAGCTGAGGCAGGACACCATTCGTTACCGACTATCTGGGGAAGAACTATCATGAGCCACTGGCGGTGGCGCTCTACGGACTGGACCTGCTGTTATGCTCTTCGGCGTTTTTTCTTCTGCGCATCATTCTGGTTCAGCAGGATCGCCATGATTCTGCATTAGCCGACTATCACGCCTCCATACAGCGGAAAAATGCCTTCTCCGCTGGGCTCTATCTGTTGTCCGCTCCGTTGGCCTACGTATCCATCTATGCTTCGTTCTTCATCTTCGCGGTGATTCCGGCGATGTACTTCCTCCCGGAAAAGAAGCTGGGTGCTTCCGACCAGAACTAACCGAAAAGACGCCGGACCAAATCCGAGGACACCACCCGTTCAGTAGGCCGATCCTGAAGAATTAGGAGGGGGGGAGTCGAATTGTTCGGATTCGCCGTTGGACTGGTTCGGAGGCAGGGGTGTCGTATTCGGGTTTGGACTTGGACTCGTGATCGGAGTCGTCCCCGTTGGGATTCGTTCCGTTCGGGTTCGTCGTGTTGGGTGTCGTCGAACCAGGTGTTGTTGAACCTGGCGCAGTTGAGCCCGGCCTTGAACCACTGCCACCTGAAGGTGCTCCTCCACCGGCGCAGCTTGCGCGCAACAGACAGCAAAGAAACTCTTCGTAAAGACATGATCGAGGGCCTCCGCATTCGCAAACTAATCTTCGAGCGAGGCGAATACCAGCGTTCAGCTCAGTGTTAACGCGAATCAAAGGCGAATGTATCGGCGGAAGCCGCAGACCCAAAGCGCAGAAACGATAGCTGTCCGGGCACGCGGAGGTTAGGAGCTAATCTCACAAACCACTACTTGCGATACTGCGTGGGCTGCGGACCTTTTTCCAGCGTCTTGCGGTCCCAGATCCAGCCTTCGCGGGTGTAGCTGGCGAGTTCGAAGTCCTGCGTGAGTTCCAGCGCGTCGACCGGACATGCATCCTCGCACAAGCCGCAGAACATGCAGCGGCTCAGGTCGTAGGTAAAGTCGGTAAGTTCCTTGCGGCGGGTTTGCTCATTGCGCGCGCTGGAGACCACAATCAAATTCTCCGGACACGCCAGAGCGCACAGATCGCAGGCGATGCACATGGTCTCGTCGGTGTCCGGGTTGACATTCAGCCGGGGCGCCCCACGGTAGCGCTCCGCCACCTGCGGCCGCTCCAGCGGATACTGCTCAGTGTAGATTTCCTTGGGATCCTGGTAGCGGAAAGTGACCTTCAGCCCCTGCAACAGGTCGACGAGGAAGACTTTGCGGAGCAAACTTGGCAAGCCCATGACGCCGTAAGCATATCACTATCCGGTGAATCGCCAAAACCTGAGCTTTCCCCGTTTTCCCCGTCTGCCGGTAGAAACCGTTCGTCCGCCTCTTTTAGTCCTGAACGTCGAGCACAAGATCATGGTCCTAGTCGATTGAAACAGCGTGTTGGGCGGCACAGGTGGACGGGAACTTTTCCGGAGCTCGGTGCGTACCAGTGAGGAGAGGATGTCATGAAGGCCTATCTTACAAATTTGCCGACGAGAACATGGTGCTTGCTCGTCGTGCCCGCAGTTGTGATTGCCTACCCGGTGGTTCGAATTGTGGCGTCGGAGGTGATCCATGCGGTTGTGCCGGAAGTCGTGCGCACGGTGCTGAGCGTGATCTAAGGGTTGATTCCAAAATCGATCCGACACCAAGAATCGAGCATGCCAGGAAGTTCTCTGCCCTGATCTTTCCTCCGATTCCTGCAAGCCTCCACCAAACCCGCTAAAATACTGCGGAGTATCGATCCTCTTGCCTCTACCGAAAACACCTGTAGGCGACGGTCCCACGACCGGCGAGCCTCCCAACGCCCCTCCCGACGAGCTGTGGATGGAGGAGGCCCTTCGCTGTGCCCAACGCGCCCTCGAGGCAGGAGAGGTGCCGGTAGGCGCGGTCGCGGTGTGCGAGGGGCGGATCATCGGAAGGGGATGGAATCGCAACATCGCCAGCTCCGACCCTACGGCCCATGCTGAGATCATAGCCCTACGCGAAGCAGGTGCTACCGTGGGTAACCATCGTCTGGAAGAGTGCGAACTGTTTGTCACGATTGAGCCGTGCGCGATGTGCGCCGGCGCCCTGGTGCATGCCCGCATCCGGCGCCTTGTGTATGGCGCAGATGACCCGAAAGCCGGGGCCGTGCGTTCGGTCGTGCAAATCGTGAATCATCCGCAACTAAACCACAAGATCGCGGTTCGCAGCGGAGTGCTGGCCGGCCGCAGCGCGGAAGTGCTGCAATCGTTCTTTAAGAATCGTCGTTAGTCGATCATTCGGCAGACGATCGTTCGCCGAGCGGAGTGAAGATTTTGTTCTTGGCTGACGGCTGATCGCTGCTTTCCGGAGAGGTGTCGGAATGACAAGCGTTTGTGAGAGTTCGCACGAGGGCCCAAAGAAGGAGCCAGACAGACAGGATGGAACAGCACCTCCCGGTGCGCGCGCCCGGGTCGGGCGGGCCTAACTCCATGCGGCGCGGCGTCAGCCCGGCTGCGATGGAAAGGGGAGTTCGTCGTTCTGACGGCGGAGCGCATTGCCGCGTCATTTGCTAAAACCCCGCAACTCTGCGCAGCGCTGGACAGCGAGTTCGGTGCGTATTCGCCACGACCTTGGGTACGAGGAGCCGGTGGCGATTGAGGATGCGATCCGACAGACGATAAGTTGGGAGCGGAAGAATCCGCCTGCCGAGGCATTACGGTCGCAGTTCGATTATGCGGCAGATAACACATTAGTACTAGGGGATAGGCGCAAGGATGTTGTGCTGTGAAACGCTTCACCATGGCTTCTTGAACTGCGAACGCACTCGCCCATCTATTTGTGGGCGATGTCATTGAGGTCAGCGTCAAGGGCATAGGAACACTGGCGAATCCGCTAGTGGACGGTCCCCCGCTCGGCGGTTAACAAGGCCAGACGGTCACCCCTGATGCCGGAATGAGAATCTACAGAGAATTGCATGATCGCGAACACTCAGCGCTTGTTCTCCAAATTGCTCAGCGCGATGAAGATCAACGTCATCTGCGACGTCGGTTCCATGAACGGGCAGGACGCCCTGGCCTTTCGCGCAGCTGCTCCACGTGCTACTATCTTTGCCTTTGAACCCAGCCCCGAGAACCTGCGTTTGATGCGCGCCGATTCCGCCCTTCGTGAGCAACACATCGAAGTAGTACCCTTGGCCGTCACTCATTCCGACGGACACGCAGAGTTCTTCGTCGTCAGGGCAGACTATTCAACGATCAATGACTGGCGGGGGATGAGTTCTCTTCACAGGCGCCCGCACGAAGCCGAACTGCTGACCGCGGTTCCGGTCGAAACCACACGGCTGGATACCTTTTTCGCCGACAAGTGCTCACCGGGCATTCGCGTGGGCCTCTGGGTGGACGTCGAGGGGAAGTCCTACGAGGCCATTGAAGGCGCGTCTGGCCTGGTCAAGAACATTCAGCTGCTTCACGTAGAAGTCGAAACTTCACCTTACATCAGCGCGGATCAAAAGCTCTACCCAGAAGTTCAAGCTCTTCTCGGCTCGATGGGATTCGCCGAAGTGGCGACCGACGGACCACATACTTCGCTCCAGTTCAATGCCCTGTTTGTTCGGCGCGATTTGTCGCGAGCTATGCAATTCAAGGTGACAAAGTGCCTCGCCGAGGGCCGTTTGCGTTTTATCATCACCAACATCGCTCGGAGAGCGACGCGTTGGTGGAGAAAGGCTTGGCCAGTGTCTTGGGTACCGTGACCGGCCGTTCGGGCGGCAGTAACGGCGTGCTAGAATCCGTGTCAAACGTTGTAATCTTTGCGCCATATGAACTTGCTGGGTTCTGGAGTGCGTGATGCTTACCCCGGATGTGTCCATTATCCTTCCCACGTTCAATCGCCTTACCTACCTTCGGGAAGCAATTGATTCCGTCTTGGCTCAAACCTATACGGACTGGGAACTCATCATTGCAGATGATGGCTCGGCCGATGAGACGCGGACGTTTTTGCGGAGCATTCGGGATGGTCGCGTCAAGACTCTTTGGCTGCGGCACTGCGGAAACCCGGGGGCGGTGCGCAACAGGGCGCTCGCGGAAGCGAGAGGCATTTACTTGGCTTTTCTAGATTCAGATGATATTTGGACTCCGCGGAAATTGGAGATTCAGCTCAATCTCATGCGGTCACGGGGCGACCGGCGCTGGAGCTATACAAGGGACCGCCCGATCGACGAGCGCGGCAATCTGTTGTCCGGGGCTGACATTCAACCCTGGTTACCATTTGAAGGCTTCATCGTTGAGCCCTTGCTCAAGATCGATGCCATCATCTCCACCCCCACCGTTGTTGCCGAACGTAGTTTGGTTAACGAAGTAGGCGGTTTCGACGAGGGACAACACTTCGGGGAAGACTACGATTTGTGGCTTCGACTCGCGATGCGCAGTGAAGTGAGCGCCTCATGCGAAGCTCTCGCGTGCACCCGCGCTCACTTGGACAACTATAGCCAGGACCGCGTGGCGGCCTATCAGGGATGGGTCAGACTTTATGAAAAAATGGCGGGGATCGTTGCCGAATCACGGCTCCGATCGCTGTGCTGGCGCAGACGCGGAGAGAGTGCACTTGTCTTAGCCCGGTTGTACCATGACCAGGGAAACCATCTTGCGGTAGCGCGAACCCTGCTCGCCGGGTGGACCTACTCATGGCCACATCGCGGATGGTGGGTCGGGGCTCTAAAGATCGTGGTCAGGTCTTTCGTCCCGTCACGCGTCCGATCAACCTGTCGGCTGTCGGAGAGGAAGCAGTCAGCGAAAGGCAGGTAGAAGAATCGGCTGTCGACACACGGAACAACTTCAGTGAGGACGCCATATTTCCCCCCGCAGAACCTAATTCCGAGGTTTGGAGGCATACCTTGAAATCCGTAAGCTGAGCCTTCTAGCTCGGAATAACGCTGCAAGTGTTTGGAAATAAAAGCGTAAAAAAATCTGGCGGAGAGAGTGGGATTCGAATTTACTCGAAAACGTAGTTTCAACAACGCAGAGCGCACGGCGGGCACCGTAAAGCAGTGGAAGACAATGGTAAGCAGTGTTAACGGATCACAAATGGATCACCGTCTCACTATGTCCAGCAGCCCACAAGTCTAGGTCCAATTCTGGTGTTCTGAGTAAGTGCCGAGTTCTTACCACCTACGAGCGATGGGCCACTACTCAGAACGTAGTGCAATCATCGGATCGACTCTGGCGGCGCGACGCGCTGGTATTGCGCAGGCCAGTCCAGACACAAGGCCGAGAAGAATGGTTCCGGCAGTGAGAGTGGCGGGTCGCGCGGTTCCCTTGTGCCCATTTTGCAATGATTTGGTTTAGGGCTAGCGAAAGAGCTATACCTCCCAAGATTCCGGCGCCCCAGCTTATCGATGCCGACCTGAAGACCATTCGCAGCACGTCCGCACGCCGCGCGCCCAGCGCCATGCGAATCCCGAACTCATTGGTCCGTTGTGTCACTGTGTAGGACATGACGCTGTCTAGCCCTACGGCAGCGAGAGCCAGGGCGAGCCAGCCAAAAACGCCAAAGATCCACGCTGCGATATGCTCCTGCTGCCACTCGGGTTCATACGTGAGTCGCGTTTCGAGATCGTTCACCTCACTGTTGGTTTGCTGATCCGGGTTGATTGTCCTCAACTGCTCGCGCACTGCATGTAATAGCGTAAGCGGCTGGGCTTGGGAGCGGATCAGAATTTCCATCCCCTCTCCCATGCTGAACGTGTAAGGTAGGTAGACGGCCGGTCTAGGCAGACTACGCAGCCCATCGTTGCGCGCATCTTCAACGATGCCCCCAATCTGCAACCAGGAAACTGCGATCTGGGGAGGCGACAACACCGTCGCAGGATTGCCTTCGATACCCGGCATTTTTAGCGACTACCCGATGGCATCGCCATTCGGAAAGAAGCGTTGCGCCAGAGTACGGTTGATTACTGCCGCGTGGGCACCTTTGGAATTCTCCGCGTCCTTCCAAATTCGTCCTTGAAGCAGGGGAATACCCAGGGCCGCAAAATATTGTGGGCTATCAGGTTGATCGATGCCATCGGAGGGCTGATCACGGGGTGGCCCAAGATTTCAACGCCCATGATCCACCCATTCCGCGGTGGTGTCGCATCCGTGGAAATCGCAGCCGCTGTCACCCCTGATGTTGCCGCGACCTTCTGCCGCAGTTGCTCGAAATAGGCTGCACGCGCCTCCCAAGTGCCGAATGAGTTCTCGCGTAAAGGAATTCCTACAGCCATCACATTGTGCGGATCGTAACCAAGGGGTTGGTGAATGAGCTGGGCGAATCCTTTCATCGACGAACCCGCGGCGGTTAGCAGTAACATTGTCAGCGCGACCTGCGAGGCGATCAGTATGCTGTGGGCTTTGCCTGGTGAATACTCCCAGCCACTCGACGAGCGCCAGACCGCATAATCTCGCCGATGTGCGTACGCGAAAGTTGCAGCGCTGGCCAAAGCCCGAACAGCACACCCGTTCCGAGCGCGACCGCGACGCTAAAAAGGAGAATCGGGAGGTTGATACGAATCACGGCCTCGGAGGCGAACGTAGTTTGGGGCACCAGCGGCCGAGCCATTGATTCGCATCAGTTGACTTCGGTATGTGCACGTTTTCGAAACAGCGCGCTGGGTTCCTGGGGCGCACGGCAAGCCGTACTTTGACAGCGTCTCTAGCGCAGAGCGGCGTATTCTGCCTTGGCTTGCTTGAGGATGGGTAGGTCGGGATCGGCGTCCTTCCAGAGCTGAAGGAAATCGCGATACGCGTCATGGGCTCTTAGGGAATCATGGCTGCAGACGTAAGCGCGTGCCTGTCCCAATCGGGCGAGTGCTCCGAGTGGAAAATTCAGCACCACTCCGCGATGATCAAGTAACTTCTGGAATTCTGCCTCTGCTCTGCTGCCATCGCCCAATACGAGATAGGCCTGACCTCTTGCGTAAGCTGGATAAAGAGTGCCGGTCGGAAACTCGTCGGGTGCCGCTGAATCCAGCGGCTCAACGGGACTTAAGAGGTTAACCGCTTTTGCCCCCTGGTTCTGTCGCAGTTCAGCTACGGCGCCAATCACGGGAAGCCAATATTTCTGGATGAAGGTGTTCGTGGGATACTGCTTGTCCAGTTTCCCAGCCAAGGCATGCCCCTTCGCGAAATCACCGATTCGGACCATAACGAGCGCGGTCAACGTAAGTACATTCTGGTCATGCGTTAGATGTTGCGCCCTGGAAATCAAATCACGGGCTCGTGGGTAGTCTCCGATCTCCGCTTCACGCACCGCTGCTTGTGCAAGACAAATACCGGCTGCCTCGTTTTGTCCCTCGTTCTGCATTATCTTCGCGGCAGTGTTGGAGAGTTGGCGAGCTTTTTCAAAATGTCCGAAGTACGCTTCCGTATTGGCCTGCTCGGAGAGCAGGAGCGATTGTGCTCCCGGAACATCCAGCGATTGCAAGAGGATGCGCCTCATCTCGTCGCTGTCGCCACGAAGGAACTCTTTCCAATAATTTACTTGCAGCAGATAGTCGGACTGTAGGTTTCTCCCGGCAGCTTCCGACAAAACGGTCCCTGCTTCGTCAATCTTGCTCAATGCCATCAAACTCACGGCAAGATTCCCATAAATCGTCGAGCTCGATGGGCCAGCTCGCATGGATTCGCGGTAGATCTCGATCTCCTGACCAAAACGCCCCAGACGGCCGTAAACAACCCCCAGGTCGTTCAGGAATCGGGAAGATACTGGATAGGTCCGGCGCGCAACTTCGAAAGCATCGACAGCCTTCTCCAACTCACCAGTCACGTAGAGCTGGTACCCCGCTTCGATGGAAAGTTTCTCGAGGTCCGTGACCCGGTCTCTAAGTTCGTAGGCTTTGATTGCGTTCTGGCGAGCGAGTTCGGCCTCACCCAAATTCGAGTAGATGTCGGCGAGCGTGCCGTAAGCCAAAGCAAAATTGGGATCGAGTTCGATAGCCCTCTTGAAGAATGGGACTGCGGCGAGATCACCCGACTTTTCCAGCCTGGACAACGCCTGGCCGTACGCTCTTAGAGCATCCAGCGAGGGCGTAGTAGCCCTTACCAGCGGAACGTCGTACTTCTGGATGGACGGCAGCGATTCGCCAAGACGTGCTCGCAGCCGGCTCGTCGCGTTTCCTAAGGCGTCCACGACATCTTCCTTGCGACGAGCCTCTACCTCCTCCCGCGCGATGGGCACGCCATTGTCGCATCGAATTGCCGCCAAACCAACTAAGTAGGTTGTTCCTATGCTGGAGATCGAGCCTTGCACGGTCACTTTACCCCCAGCTCGCTGACAAATCTCGATTGCCACGTTGCCGGTCATATGGTCGTCCGCTCCACGTCTCATCTCCGTGAGGATTGCCGCAGTTTTCCGGTCGGGCACTAGGTTGAAATACGGAGACTGTTGCAGGCCAACTTCTGTGGCTTCTCGGAGTGCTTTATCGAAGACTATTTCGCCGGTGGTATTCACAAAATCCGCCAGGACGATGGTGTCGGCCGCAGTAATCTGGAAACGAGCACGACTCCGATACCAATAAACTCCACCTATGGTTGCGAGCATCAGCGCTGCAATGCCGATCCATGCCCATCTTGACCATCCAAACCACCACGGTCGGCTTGCATTCGAGTGAGCAATCTCTGGAGGCGGGACAGATACCGTGTCCGGAACTTTGTTTTGCACCGGGCTCAGTTCCACTTGCAAGTCAGGTGGCAGAGAGATTGGAGCCAAAAAACGATAGCCTTTACGCGGAACCGTTTCGAGAAACCGGGGATTGTCCGCCGAGTCGTTTAACGCTGCGCGCAACTTGCGAACTGCGGTGTTCAACGCGTCGTCGAACTCAACAAACGTATCGTTCGACCACAGTTTCTGACGGATTTCCTCCCGGGTGACGACCTGGCCGGGACGCTCTAGCAATAGAACCAAAATTCGGAAGGGCTGCTCCTGCAGACGAATCCGTATCCCCCCTTTGGAGAGCCGGGCTTCCTGAAGATCGGCTTCAAAAGACCCGAAGCGAACGATTCGTCTTTCAGTTTCCTGCTGCATGCTCGATCCACTGGCCCCCAAAAAAAAGAGCGAAAATTGTCACGGATTCTAGCACGGGAGGTTAGACAGATCGCTAACTTCTTTCTCTTCTGCGTGTTATCTGGTTAGCCCAGATTCGGTAATAGGTTCGTTGTCTTCTTTCTTGCTGTTGCGTCAAATTGCCCCGGGGAAACTGACGAAAGATTTGGGGGGGGATTCACCGATGGGGTTAGCGAGAAGTATCGGGAAAAGTCTGTACTCAATTGCGGCAGGAGTAGTTCTGTTGTCGTTTTCAACTCTTGTTGGGGCGCAGGCGCCAACAGCTACATCGACGGTGCCCCCTCTGATCAACTTCAGCGGGACGCTCGCGGACGCAAACGGCAAGCTGCTAAACGGCGTCGTTGGTGTGACTTTCTTCCTCTATAAGGAGGAAGAAGGTGGGGCACCTCTGTGGATGGAAACGCAGAACGTTCAGCCGGACAAGTCTGGCCACTATTCTGTGATGCTTGGTTCCACCGGCAGCCAGGGCCTGCCGCAAGATGTATTCGTTTCCGGCGAGGCGCGCTGGCTCGGCGTGCAGGTCGTGGGTCAGGAAGAGCGGCCGCGCGTTCTGCTGGTGGCCGTGCCTTATGCCTTAAAAGCGGGCGATGCCGCAACGATCGGCGGCTTGCCGGCGTCGGCGTTTGTGTTAGCCAACAGCCCGAAAGAATCGGGAGCGGCTACAAAGATGACAACATCATCAGCGACGAATCCATTACCCACCTCTAAGAATCCCAATGTGACCGGCAAAGGCGTCGTCGATTTTATTCCCTTGTGGGACAGCACCAGCGACATCATCGATTCGCTGATCTTTCAGAAGACGAGCAACGTCGGCATCAACACCACTGCTCCTGCCGCCACGCTTGATGTGAATGGCAAAAGCGATGTGCGCGACACGCTGACGTTATTTCCCAAGGGAACAGATTCCACGCTGGCCATCAATGGCACAACATTCAAGATCGACCAAACCGGCAAAGTTAACTTCGTTACGGGGCAGACTTTCCCTGGAACCGGAACCATCACCGGCATCACGACGGCAAGCGGAAGCGGACTCACCGGCGGAGGAACGAAAGGTACGCTCGCCCTGGGTCTCACGAACACATGCAGCGCCAAACAAGTTCTGCAATGGAATGGCAGCGCATGGGCCTGCTCCTCAGCAGGAACTGGAACCATCACTGGCGTCACTACGGCCAGCGGCAGCGGACTTAGCGGCGGAGGTACCATCGGCACGCTGAATTTGAGCGTCAATCCTGCTGTGGTGGCGGAGCTAGGGGTGACGAACACATTCACCAACAGCAACACGGTGAGCGTGAGCAGCACCAGCAACCCGGCGCTCAATCTGGCAAACCACACCGGAAACGGACTTTATATTTCCGACGCTGGCACGAACGGTATCTACATCGCTAGCACCGGGAACGGCATCGTCATGGCCTCGGTGGTTGGTGACGGTATCGACATCCAGGGCGCCGCGGCCACCGGCATCTCTGCCATTGGCCAAAATGACGGCGGATACTTCAACGGCAAGGTAGCCGGAAGCTACGCCCAAAACGATGTTGACGGCAACGGCAGCGCGGCGGCCTACGGTTACGAAACCGGTGCAACCCATATCACGTATGGTGTGGTGGGTTATAGCGCGAGCAACATAGGCATCGGAACTTATGGCCAGGACGTCTCCGCAAGCACGGAAGGATCCACTGTGGCTGGTATCGACGGCATTGGCGTTTGGGGAGACAGCGGGGCGGTCGGTAGCGCAGGAGTGTTTGCCTCTGCTGACAACGGCTATGCCATTCTCGGCTTTAACAACAGCGATCTGTTGGAAACCGCCGGTTTTCAGAACGACGAGACTTTGGACAGTGTCAGCGCAATCCTGACTACATACGGTCCAAACTTCGGTGGGCAATGCGCGATCGACGTAAGTGGCAACCTGAGCTGTACTGGCTCAAAGTCGGCAGTCGTGCCGGTGGATGGTGGCGCGCGCAAGGTCGCTCTCTATGCCGTCGAATCTCCAGAAAATTGGTTTGAAGATGCAGGCTCCAGCCAACTCTCGAACGGTTCGGCGGTCATTTCTTTAGAGTCCACCTTTGCCCAAACCGTCAACACGGAAATGCAATACCACGTATTCCTCACCCCGAAGGGCGACTGCGAGGGTCTTTACGTCAGCAACGAAACTCCAACGGGATTTGAGGTGCATGAGCTGCGCAACGGCCATTCCAGCATCGCCTTCGACTATCGCATCATGGCCAAGCGCAAGGGCTACGAGCAGATCCGACTGGCGGATAGGACGAAGCAGATGAACGCGCCGCGCCCGAAACGGCCGGAGGGCCGACGGTCGGTTCTACCTACAGAGCTGGATAAGCGCAACACACCAGAGGCTCACTTGCAACCACTCGCAACGACGGTTGCAAATACAGAGTAAGTCTTAACCACAACTGCTTTAGGAGGAGATCGAATGAAACGAATCATCGTCTGTCTGCTGTTCTTACATGCTTCCCTTATATTGGCGCCTTCCGCCTGGGCGAGCTGGGGCAGCTTCCTATCGACCGGCACCGCCAACGGGACCGGCAATCCGTCTTGCGCGTTCGTCTCCACTGGGCACGTTGTCTGTGCGGTGCGAAATGGAACTTCGGCGCTCATGGTCAACGAGTTCAACGGATCATCCTGGGGGACCTGGAAGAATCTGACGGGAACCGTCAGCTCCGATGCCAGCTGTACCAGCGAAGGCGGCGGCAAGGTAATCTGCGCCGCGACCGCTACGACGGGCAACCTGCTAGCAACGATCTTCAATGGCACTACCTGGAGCACGCCAACCAGCGTTACTGGGGCGCTCTATTCCGCGCCCAGTTGCGCCGAACTCACGGCGGGGCAAGTACTCTGCGCTGCGCGAAACTCCAGCGGCGGCCTGGCCTGGTCCGTTTACAACGGAACTTCCTGGAGCAAATTCGCTAACCTCGCGACTTCTGCCGTCTCCGCTCCAAGCTGTACCACCGATAATGCGAGCGGCGTGATTTGCGCCGTCTTCACGACCGGAAGCGTCACCCTGGCGAACCGTTTCAGCGGCGGCAAGTGGGCTGGTTTCCTCAACCTCGGTGGCGAGGCCGCCGACAAACCCGACTGCACCTCCCTGAACTCGGGTGGACAGATTACTTGCTTCGCCGAGGCCTATAACTCAGGCATCTATGTGGACCTTTTCAACGGACACGCTTGGACCGTCTCTGACTGGAGCGGCTATAGCAGCCTGGGCGGCCAAACGGTCAACAATGCCAGTTGTACATCGCAGATTGCGGATGAACTGGTCTGCGGAGCGATCGGCGCTCAGGACAACGCCTTCTACGCGAACGTTGACAGCGGAGTCTGGTCGGGCTGGATCAAAATCGGCGGAACTGGCCTCGGCACGCCTTCCTGCGCGCCTCTGGGCACCGGGCAGGTTGTGTGCGTGGTCATGGGTATTGGTAACAAGCTGACCAGCGTTGTCGGGCCTTAGTCTGCGGTCAGTCATCCGACGGCGCTGAATCTCTGCAGGCGCAACGACGAAATCCGCACTTGGAGGAGAACGATGAAACGAGCTGTCGAGTGGTTGCAGTCCGTTGCTGCTTCGCTGGTGTCCATCCTTTCGGAATGCGGAAGTTGGGATAGCTTCGTAATAATCGACAATCCTGACGCGCATCGATCAAATCAGAGCTCGGATTGCGCCCGCAATCGGAGACTGCGGCGCTCTCCGGTTCCCACTTTAGTCTTCTTTTTGTTTTGCGTTCAGCTTTTCCCCGTTGCGAATTTGGCAGCGCAATCAGCACCGGCTCGAACTGAATCTCAAGACAGCTTTCCAGGTAACACGTGGCGGACTCTTTCTTCGCCCGAAAAATACGGATGGTCCAAGGAGAAACTTGCCGCGGCGCAGGCCTATGCCAATGCGGACTCGATTCACACTTCCGCTGTGATGGTCGTTCAGGGCGGTGAAGTGGTTGATCAATGGGGAGATT
>Ga0206999_10043_pt1 | contig 32742 bp, 25 predicted proteins | sample Alteio_BWMinCont_92_FD_153482 | JGI IMG/M metagenome (GOLD analysis project Ga0206999, IMG submission 153482) | Enriched cells from forest soil in Barre Woods Harvard Forest LTER site, Petersham, Massachusetts, United States -... | ecosystem: Environmental > Terrestrial > Soil > Temperate forest >...
TGTAAAGCAGCGCCGGACTGGTTGGGAAACCTGATTTCAATTCATTGGGGTCGCGGGCATTCACGACGCGCATCACCGGCTGGTCATAGGTGTGGGTGTCGTCGTTCGAATCAAAGCCGCTAAACAGCGGGTTACCACTGTCACCCCGGCCAATGAATTGAAACTTCGGTTCGCGTGGCGCCACGCGAAACAAACCCACTATTTGCATCTGCGGATCCTCATCCAGTGCGCGATTGAGGAACTTGAATTCCCAATTGGGCAGGCCCGCCACATAAAGAATACGGTAAGTTGGCCGCCCACGGTCCACCATGATCACCCGGTGGTTGTTCGCATTAGTTGCCTCGTCGAGGTTTTTTCCGTTTGCCGCACCCACGGATACATCAAAAAATTGCGGACCGGAGCCCAGCGGATGCCAGTCGAAGGTTGTGTCCGTCGGTTGGCTGTCACCATAGAGGTGGGTCGTTTGCGGAGCCGGGGTCGGGTCGCTTTCGCCTTTTTTCAACGCAGGCGCATTGAGTGATTTGACTTTCACCGATAAATCCTGTGCGCCGATGCCTTGGCCGACAACTTCGGCATGGACGGAAACAGGCGCATCATCAAAAGCAGTTTCACGCACACTGACACTCGACAGGCGCACGTCGCGCAGGCCGTCGGCCTTGCCAACCAGCACCGGATAAACCGGTGGCAGTCCGCTCAAGTCCGGCAGGCCGCCGGCTAAGTCGGTGGCGTCGCCATCGGTGAAGAGGAGAATGCCCGCCAGTGGCTGTCCGGCAAAACGATCGCGCAGGTCGCGCAGTGCCGTGCCCAGCGAAGTGCGTTCGCCGGTGAAATCAAGTTCCGTAAAATCGCGCACCCGTCGCAGGCTGGTGTCGAATGCATACGGCCGCAGTTGATAAACAGCCGACAGTGAAGCTAGCCAATGGTTGTCCACTCCGCTGAGCGCAGTGCGCACTTGTTCGCCACGGTTTTGCGTGGCGCCGGCATCGGTGATGGTCAAGCTTGCGCTGTTGTCGGCCAGGACGGCAAAATAATTTGCGCCGGGTTTGGCGCGCGGGGAAGTCCACTGCGGATCCAGCAGGCAGGCCAGCAGCAGGCCGATGCCCAGGGTGCGCAAGGCCAGCGCGACGGCGGTGGTGCTCTTGCGGGTCAGGCCGGGGCGCAGTGCAATAATGGCCAGCGGCACAAGCACGACGGCGGCGGCCAGCGTTATCCACCGCCAGGTTCCGGCGACAATGACAATGGAGGCAAGCACCCGCGGCATCGTGACAAAAAGCAAGGGATTAAAGCCGTAGCTGGGTTAGTTGCCGAGCGCTTCGTAATAGCGCTTGACGGAGTTGGCATATTTGTCCGGCACGGGGTCCTGATCCACAGGCTGTAGCAAGTCAGGCTGATCGGTCCGCAAAAGTTGTTGATGCAAGGCGGTGCTCACTTGGTTAAGCGGAGTGACGACGTTCGACATAACCAATGCCCATTGGGGAAGAGTTCGGTTGCGTTGATAATTGCGGCGCAGGTCTTGTGCCTGCGAAAGTGCGTTGGCGACTTGCTGGCGTAGCTGGGGGTCGTCAATCAGGTTTTGCACGGTGCGCAAACGGTTCGCCCAATCCGTGAAATTCGTGCCGGTGATGGGCCCGGTGTTGGTATAATTGCCGTCAACGTAGTTGCCGGGATCAACCCCGCCATTAGTGCCGCCGTTGAAGGGGCCGCCGTTCAAACTAATGCCGTTGCCACCGCCGCGATTGCCGCGCTGGCCACCATTACCGGGGCTGGGCATCGTATGGCTGGTCGACGGCAGTGTCATTCTGCGCAAGCTGGCCGGTGTTTCCATCACCGGGTTGTGCGCCATTCTGGCCATTGCCCCGGCCTGCGCCACCTTGGCGTCCTTGACCATTGCCTTGGCGGCCACCTCCAGGTTGTCCGGCGGCATCCTGCGCAACTTGATCGCCTTGGTTGCCATCTCGACCCTGGCCTCGTTGTCCCTGCTGACCTTGCCCCTGTTCACCTTCGCCGGTTTGGCCTTGTTGGCCGTTGCCTTGGGCAAATTGATCGCTGGTTTGGTCTCCATTTTGGCCCTGACCTTGACCACGGCCTTGGCGTTGACCTTGACCATTCTGACCCTGGCCTTGTCCCTGGCGACCTTGCCGGCCATTGCCTTGAGCAAATTGGTCGCTTGTCTGGTCGCTGGGCTGGCCTTGGCCGTTGGTGCCGCGCTCACCGATGCGTGTGCCAGGGGAGCTTTGATTGTCCGCGATCTGGCTGTTGCCTTCTTGCGTGTCATTCTGGCCTTGTGCGGCGGGCTGCTGGCCGGCATCGCGGAACTGGTCGCTCGTGGCCGGTGCTTCCCGCATCATTTGCTGGTTGAGGTCATTAATCTCATTTTGCGCGAAACGCATCGCATCCGTGTCGTCTCCGAGCACCGACTGCGCAGCGCGCTCGACACCCCGGCGCAATTGGTCGAGATTTTGCGCGGCGCTGTTTTGCAACGGGCGGGCCTGGTCGGTGAAGCCATTGCGCAGCAGTTGCGCGCTATTGCGGAGGTTGTCGGCGGTGGCCGTCTGGCTTTGCTGGCGAAGCAAATCGTAAAGCTGTTGATGCAATCCTGGCTCGGTATCCTCGCTGTCCGTGGCCACTTGGCGCAGTTGGTCCGTGAGTTGATTCAGACTTTTGGCCTGTTCCGTGTATGACTGCGCCAGGGCTTGGCGCTGGACGGAATCGTCAAGCGAACGAGCCGAATTTTGCGCCAATTGCTCAAGCTGCTGGCCGTCGGTTTGCTGCGTGGTGGCCAAATCCCGCGCCTCCTGCCGGGCGGTTTGCATCTGTTGTGCAAATTGGCTGGCGGAATCGCGGCGGAGGTTTTGCTCCGTTTGCTGCAAGTTCTGGTCCGCGCGCGTGCCGGAGGCCAGCGCTTGGGAAACTTGGTTTTGCGCCAACTGGTTGCCCGCCTGGCGCATATTTTCGCGCGCTTGGTCGAGTTGCTGGCGGGCTTGGTCGGCCTGCTGGCCAGCCTGCATTTGGTCAAGGCTCTGGCGGGCTTGGTCAAGATCGTCCAACATACTGCGCTGCTCATCCTGAAGGCGCTGGAGTTCGCGTTGGATTTCATCGCGCTTTTGCTGGTCCTGCGCGGCGGCCAGGGCGGTTTGCAATTCTTGCAGGCGCTGGTTCAAGTCCTGCTGGCGGCGGGCAAGGTCGCGCAAGCGGCTTTCCGCTTCCATCTGATTGCGCTGCTGTTGAGAAGCGGGGTCTTGCGCGGAATTTTCCGTCTGATAGCGATTTTGCTGTTGGCGGAATTGAAGTTGGTCCAATTGATCCTGCATCTGGCTGCGCTGCTGGCCACCCTGGCCCTGGCTGCGCGATTGAGAAACGCGGAATTCGCGATCCTGCATGCGCAAAAGTGCTTGGTAAGCGCCTTGTGCGCTGGACCAGGCGCTGGTCAATGGGGTGAGGGAGTTCTTGCTGCCTGCGGCGGTCAGCCCATCGTCGGTCAGCTTCATAAATTTGGCCGCATCCGCAGCAGCTGCTTGCTGCTGGGGCGTGTGGGCGTTCTGCGCAACATCGGTAAGTTGTGTAATGGCGTCTTCCTGGCCTTGGCGCACGACACCAACATCGTCTTTGAAAGTGCTATTCGGCTTGTTCTCTTCCTTGAGGTTCCATGTCGCGACGATAATCTGACGTTCCAATTGGAGGAGGTTTTGCGCCGGGTTGGCACTCTGTTGCTGCTGGCCACCTTGTTGTTGCCCTCCCGCCGTGTCGTCTTCATGAAAAATTGTCTCAAAAGGCCGGACTTCGGCGAATGCAAGGTCGCTATTCGTTCGGCGCACCTGGCCGTCGGGGCCGTGGTCATCCGCCCAGGCAAACCACGTCACCAGCGCGCCAGGTTCGGCGTTTTTGCTTTCGAGGTTCAACACGTCGGAAAAATCAGCCTGTGGTGTCTTTGCGCTGTCTGCCTTGTGTAATGAAATATACTGTGGATCGCCTGCGCCGACGCTGTAAGCCAGTCCGTAGTCCAGCAGCCCAAACTGGTCGCGGGCATTGGCCTGGATGTGAACTTCCTCCAGTGGCGACACCCGTTGGTCGCGCACCGGGAAGGTTATTTGCACCGTGGGGCGTTGGTTTTCCAGCGCGGTAATGCTGAAGTTCGTCGGCGCGGGATTGGTGCGTCCGGCGTTGTCCGTCAGGTGCATCGTCAGATGCTGCGTTTGGTCAATCGTGAGGTTCAGGCTGAAATGCGTGCGGTCGGAATTCGTGGCAGTCACGGTCACTGGCTGGCCCTTGTCGTCCGTGAGCGTCACGTCCTTCATTGGTTTGTTCATCGTGAAGTCATATTCCAGTTTGGTTCCGGTAATGGCGCTCACCCGCCGCGTGTCCGGAATGGTTTTCTTCGCCAGTCCCGTGTATTCGGGATAATCGAGCGTGGCGTCTGCCTTGGACAGCGCGGGCTGGTCAAAAACCTTGAGCGTGTATTGATCGGTGGACTTGCCGAGGTAATTAATGGAATAGACCACGTCATTGTTCACGACCGGCAGCGTGAAGGCAAAAACCGGGTCAGATAAAACACTCCGGCCCATTTCCGCCGAGCCGGTTTTGCCATCCGGCGTGCGCCAGATGAGTTGTGCCTCGCGTGGAATACGCCCATCGAAATGCGCCGCCACCACCACAATCGAGCCACGTTCCACTTCCTTGTTGCCCGGGGTCACCGTTACGCCGTATTTGGGCAGCGAAATCTTCGGCAGTGGAAAGTCCTGGTTGGCGAGCTTCAATACTGGCGGGCCAAGGGTCAGGGCCAGCGCGACCGCCAGTACCACGACATGCGCGGTGAAATGCCCGAGCGCACGATTTTGTGGCTGCCGGCGCCAATCATTAATGTTCGCGTGCTTCAGCGCGCTCGTGATGACGCGCATTTGCAGATAATTGAACCGGCCGGCCTCAAGCGGGCGCTGCTCGGCGGCGGTGCGCAGGGCTTGCTTCAAATCCGGAAAAGCCTCCTCCACCACATGCGCGGCTTCCGCAAAATCCAGTTTGTCTGCGCGCGCGACCACAATGCTTCGCAGAATGCCCAGCGCCAGGAGCACGCCCAATGAGGTAAAATAATAAGGCTCAAACACCGGCACATAGGCTTTTAACTGAAACAGCCCGAACGCGATGACGGCGACCACCAGCCAGCGGCGCAAGCCACGCCGGTGCAGGCGCACTGCGCGCAGCTCTTGCGCCACACCGCGCAGCAGGCGGCCTAAATCAGACTGAATCGGGTATTCGGGCGGGTTGGCGTTCATGGCGTTTGTCAGGCGGCGGCCTCGTTGGAATTATGTTCACTCCGGTGGGAAAGCACCAGCGAATAGACGCTTTCCAAAGCCAGTAAAATGGCGGCGCCCAACAGCAGCCAGCGCCAGAGTTTTTGCTGGGCCTCGAGCACGGGCGCCGTTTGATCCTGCCCCAGCGGTGCGGCGAGGGGCGCGGAGGAAGTCAAGGGTTGGGCGTGCAAGGGCACTCCCAGTTTTTCCCAGTCGGTCGTCATGGGTGAAATGTCACTGGCCGCAGCGGGCACTTCCAAGGCGACCCATCTTGTGGAATCGCCCTGTTGTATTTGATAAACACCGGGCTGGGTGGGAGTGGTTTCCGCAAAAGCATTGGCTGACGCCGCAAGTGGCCGCCATTTGGCCGGTTCGCCACCCAATAGTTTGGCCGCATCGCCAATTTCCGCGATGGTCGGCCGGGTCGCGCCGCCGGCCGCACGCTCGAACAACGCCTCCAGCCAAGGTATGAATTTGGTCGAAAGCACCCACTGACTCGACACGGGCGCCCAGTCCCCGCCCCAAATCACGACGCGCCCTTTGCCGGCGGCGGCTTCGAGCACCGCGGGTGAGCCATCGTCAAACTTGGCCACAACTGAGGCCATAGATTTTTCCGGCAACTTCACCGATTGTGGCTGCCAGAATTCTATATGGGTGAAGTCGCTGTAATGCGGGTCGGCGAAAAGCGAAAAAAGCGGATGCTGAAAATTAATCTGCCCAAAGAGAGCGTTTTTCTCCGTCGGTCTCATCGAGGTCCAGCCGGTTTCACCCGCCAGCGCCGCGGCGGTGTCCACCACCGCCGGGTCGTTTAAGAGCACGAGCGCAAAGGAACCATCTTCGATCTTCTTGCGCAAGGCGTCTTGCACCGTGTGGTCGAGTACGCCGGCCACCACGAAAAATTGCGACGCCGGCGTGGTGGATGTTCCGGCCTTTTCCGCCTCTTCCGCAGCGACAAGTCGCACGGCAGGGTCTTTCCAGCCCGCGACCGCGCGCTCGAGGTAAAAGCGCGCATGCTTGATGTCATTGCTCGCATGACCGCCGTAATAAACGAGCGTCATCACGCGTGGTGCGGGGCGCACGGCCCAGACGGTATTATCGAAATTCTCCTTGTCGCCTTCGAGGTCCACGCGCAACGGTTTTTCCGCATCTTCTTTTGGAACCGACAAGACAACGATTTGCGAGTCTTTGGCCTCTACGGTGAGTTTTTGCGGTTGCCCAATCGCGGTGTTCGTTTGGGCATCGCGTAGTTGCACGCTCAGTTTTGTCACCGTGCTCTTCGCGCTTTGGACGACGCGCACGCGAATGGACAGGCCATCATCCGATTCCGTCCACCCCAGCCATTGCAACCCTGCGTCACCCGCGTTCACCGGATTAACTTGTTCCAGACTCACTTCGCTGCCTTTGGGCCAGGGCAAACCCGCCAGGCCCGCCACGTGGGCACTGTTGGTAAAGTCGGACACTACGACCATTTTCTTTTTCGTCACCGCGTTAGTCGTCTCCGCCATTTGCTCCCATTCGCCCGCTGCCATCTCAATGGCGGTGTCCAGGTTCTTGGGTCCCCAACCCGGCTGGCGGTCGGCCAGTACGGCATGCACCAGTGTCGCACGCTCCGATGCAGGCGTGGACAGCCATTTTTCATGGCTAACCAATTCCGTCACCCCGCCATCGGCGGCCAATAGCACAAATTGGTCGTTCGGAGCGAGGCTATCCACGATATCGGTGATTTTCTTGCGTGCCACGTCCCACAAGCCCGTGCGCTGCATCGAGGCACTTTCATCAAGTACCGCCACCACGCTTTGCGGAATGGTCGGTGCGTTTAACGAAGGCAACGGCTGCTTGAGAAACGGGCGGGCAAACCCGATGGCCAACGCTCCGACAATCAAGCAGCGCAACAACAACAGCCACGGATGTTGAATGCGGTTGCGTCGATCGAGCTTTGGCGGCGATGGGCTGAGGAAGCGCGTCGCGCTGAAAACTACGCGCGTCTTTGTCGCCCGTCGGATGAGGTGGGCGATGATGGGGCCGACGATGAGCGCAGCCCCAATGAGAAACCATGGCGTCAGAAAACTCACAGTTGCGTCCTCCGGCGCGCGGCGAGGCGGCGTGCGTGGTTGGCCTGCAGCAGTTCGAGCAGCACAAAATCAAGGGGCTGGTCGGTCATGGCAATCTGGCGGGTGACTCCGCGCTTTTCGAGCGTGGCCTTGACCTCGGCCTGGTGCGCGTCGAAGCGTTGCTTATACCCGGCACGGGCTTGCATGGGATCTACGTAAATTTGGCGGTTGTTTTCCATGTCCTGCCACAGCGCCGCTTCGCCAAACTCCAGGTTGATTTCCGCCGGGTCGAGGATTTGCACCGCGCGCACGTCATGTCGCGCCGCGGCCAAACGCGCGAGCGCCTGGTCCCATTCAGTCACCGGCGAGAGAAAGTCGGAGAGCAATAGCACCAGGCTCCGCTTCGGGCACAGCTTGGCCACTTCGTCGAGCGCGTGGCCCAGGTTCGTGTCGCGTCCTTCCGGCGGACGTTCCAGCAACGCCATCATGTGGCGGAAGTGGCCGGGCTTCCAGCGCGGCGGCAGATAACTGTGCACCGTGCCGTCAAACAGCGCGAGGCCCACGACGTCGCGCTGTTGACCGAGGAAATACGCGAATGTCGCCGCCAGCGTGCGCGCATAGTCCGCCTTCGTCCAACCCTTCGAGCCAAAGAGCATCGAGCGGCTGGTGTCCACGAGAATAAGGCAGCGCAAGTTGGTCTCATCCTCGAATTTTTTGACGTAATGGCGGTCGCTGCGGGCGAGGAGTTTCCAGTCCAGGTAGCGCAAATCATCGCCGGGGCTGTATTGGCGGTATTCGGTGAACTCGACGGAGAAGCCGGCGTACGGGCTGCGGTGCAGGCCCGACCACAACCCCTCGACCACCACACGCGCGCGCAACTCCAGGTCCTTGATGGCAAACAAGGCCTGCGGGTCGATGCCCTGGGTGGGCAATGGGGAAGTGGTGGACATTTTTATTCGATGCAAACTAAAGCCTATACCACCTTTTAAGTTCTTTTCCTTCTTCAATAATCGAGGCATTTCCGTCGTTAATCAGATCATTAATCAACGCCTCCATTTTATTGGGAATTTCAGTGGTGTCTGATTTTCTAATTAATGCCCACAGAAGTGAGACGGCAGTTTTTTTTGTTTCTAGATCTGCATTGGCTGAATTGCATACTATATCGACAGCGACGGGTATTAGTTCAAAGGCAATTTCAGGTTTAAGTTTGTCAACTAAGTCGCAGAATGTGCCTACGGTTCCACACTCAAAAGAAATCATAGGATGAGGCCATTCTTGCATCCGTTTACGAAAGAACGCATGCAATACCTCCGACGACGCACTATTCTTTAGTGCGTCGATTTCCTCAAGGCCGGTGTGAAATAATTCCATGGATGGAAGTATTAGAATTTGTTAAACATTCTTCGGCAATGCTTCGACGAGCTTCTGAATCACCTGCTCAATGGAGACACCGTCGGCTTCGGCGCGGTAATTCAAAAGAATACGATGGCGGAAGACCGGCGCCGCGAGGGCGCGGATGTCGTCGCCAGTGACATGAGTGCCGCCGCGCCAGAGCACGCGGGCTTTGGCGCCGATGACCAGCGCCTGCGCCGCGCGGGTACCCGCGCCCCAGTTAATCCAGTTCTTCACAAAGTCCGGCGCACCGGGCGTTTTCGGACGTGAACTGGCCGCGAGCTTCACCGCGTAGCGTACAACCGCCTCGGCGACGGGAACCCGTTTCACGAGTTCCTGGAACTTGATGACATCTTCGCCGGTAAAAATCCCATTAACGGCGGTTGCTGCGCGCGAAGTGGTCTGCTGCACGACGGCCACTTCGTCGTTCTCCGGCAGGTAATCAATCATCACATTAAAAAGAAAGCGATCAAGTTGGGCTTCGGGCAGCGGGTAGGTGCCTTCCATTTCGACGGGGTTTTGCGTGGCGAGGACGAAGAACGGCTCACTCAGCGCATGGCGCACGCCTGCGGCAGTCACCTGATGCTCCTGCATCGCTTCCAGGAGCGCAGCCTGCGTCTTCGGCGGTGTGCGGTTGATTTCGTCGGCCAGGATGATGTTGCCGAAAATCGGCCCGCGCACGAAGGTCAGCTTCCGGCCTTGGTCCGTCTCCGTCAGGATTTCCGTGCCGGTGATGTCGGCGGGCATCAAGTCTGGCGTAAACTGTATGCGCTGGAATTGGAGCTGGAACGCGCCGGCGATGGTCTTGACGAGCAGCGTCTTGGCCAGACCGGGTGCGCCGGTGATGAGGCAGTGGCCGCCACTGATGAGCGTGAGCAGGATCTGCTCAATCACATCGCGCTGGCCGACGATGACCTTGGCGAGTTCGGTTTCGAGGCGCTGGCGGCCCGCTTGCAGGCTTTCAAACGCGGCTTGTTCGGAGGCGATTTTGGTGGGTTCCACGGTTTTGGTTTTTTGAGGATGAGGGGAGTGAAAGGTTAGTGCGACATCGTGTAAAATAGGATGTTGATGAACATCGGATAAGCCTGGGGCATGGAGAAGCGATTAAAATAATCCATGTTTTCGCCCTCGTGCTCCCACCCGTCGCCGTAATGGTTGTTGCGGCAGATCAGGGCCATCATGTGGTCGTGGTCATCATAAATGGCATAGTAATGGGGATAATGGTCGCCGGTGGGGTAGTCCGAATAGTCGTAGCTGGGGCCATCCGGGCTGAAACCGCGTCCGGCGCTGGGCATCTGCGGGAGAAATTTGAAATCAAAGACGCTGTGGAAAATCGGGTGGGAGAGGGGAAGCTCCACTAATTGGCGGTCGGGAAAAATCCGCTTGAATTGACCATAGATATACGACCATGTGCTGTCGCCCCAAAAGTCTTCCGCCATCAAGAATCCGCCGCTGAGCAAATAATGGCGCAGGGTTTTGATCTCATCATCCGTCAACGCCAGTCGGGTATTGGCCACCAGATAGACAAAGGGATAGTCCGCCATTTCATGCGGGGTGATATGGATGTATTTAAAAGCCGGATGAACTTTGAGGCTGGTGACCTGATACATACGGAAACCGAGGTTCAAGTCCGCATCCGGCGAATCATCATCCCAGGAGCGGCCTCCACCGTAACCCGGGGCATATATCAACCGGGCAAAAGTAAAAACATCCTCCTCAAAGCCGGGCTTAATCGCTTTTTGCATTTTATCCACCATCGCCTGTTCCGCGGGATCGCTGATGACATAGGCGCGGCTGGCGCCTCCCATGCCCCCGCCGAAGCCTCCGCGCCCCCGTCCACCTCGGCCAAAGCCACCTCCCGGCCCGTAGACTTGCGCGGTCGCCATGAACGCCACCATGCCCAGCGCCGACAGCAATATCATCCTGCGCTGCCGGAAAAATTTGCTCAAATTAAACATGGGAAACAGCGCGTTCAGGTGATGACAATAGGCAATGGCATTACGGCTGGGAGGTGGATGAAGCCGGTGCCGTGTTGTCTGCGGCCGGAGTTTCCGGAATGGTCGTCTGCGCTGGGGGCAAGGTGGAGAGCAATTCGTAGGCCGCACGAAAACGCGGGGCTTCCTCCAATGCCTGCAAAACGTGGCGGCGTGCGCTGGTGGCATCCGTCGGCTGCTGCATCTTTGCCACGCGGTAATGAAGCGAGGCCAAATCCGGTTGCTGTAATTCAAGCAAAGCCAGGCCCGCTTCGATTCCGTGCGCGTTGTCATGGAGTTGTTCGCTGGCATCCAGCAGGCCGCGCCACCCCGTGACGCCCATTGGGTGGATGGCGGTGGCGGCCTGGCTCCAGCGGGCGACGGCTGGCCAGTCCTTTTCTTCCTCCGCGATTTCCAGCAGGCGGTTGGCCGCGGGCAGTGAATCTCCTTCGTGTTCGGCCACGACTGTTAGCGCGGCTTTTTCTTCCGCAGAGTCTTTAAGTTTCGCCGAGGCATCGGCCAGCAACAGGTAAAGGTTTTCCTCGCCGGGCAGGTAAAGTCCCGTGGCGTTGATTTCCTTGATTTGCTCGCGGGCCTTGGCCCATTCTTCCTGATCCATTAGCGAGGATATTTGTTTCATCCGCGCAAAAAAGTCATGCGGATCCACCGCGGCCACCAGCGCCGGGCTGGCCAGCGCCGCGCCGGTCAGGTTCGAAAGCGTGTCATCGGAGGATTGGTCGGGACGATGAAAAGTCCAGCCCTTGGCGAAGTTTTTCGCCTGTTCCTGAGCGTACTTCGTAAAATCCTCATCGAGTTGCGCCACGGGGGCAAAGTTTTGCGCCAGCGCATCGTTCATTTCCTCACCTCGTCCAAGTGCTTGTAACAAAGCCTTCACATGATCGAGGCCATATTTCTCATTGAAATACTGCACGACCAGCATGGACTCGAAGTAGGCGAATTGCGTGTCACGCATCGTCTTTGCTTGGAGAAACGCCGCGCTCATGCTGCTGATGGGCTGCATTTTGCCCGACAGGATTCGTTCGCAATCCTCCGCGGACATCAATTGCCCCCATTCCCGCTTGGCCTGATGCTCCTCATATACTGAGATGCCTTCGCTCAGCCAGCGCGGCATTTGGTTGTGCGTGAGGGTGAGTGTCACCACATGCGTGAATTCGTGCCATACCACGTCTTCCCAATTCGATTCATGAGTGGTGGGGCTGTTGATGGTTACCACCGGTCCGAAAGTTACGCCGAGGAATTCGCCGATGTCCGGCATGCCAAAGGTGCGCACGGAAAAGTCCGCCGCATTCGGAAATACCTCAACCAGCACCGGTGTGGTAAGGTCCAGGCCGTATTTTTTCGTCATCGCCGCGCGCACGGACTTGAGCACCTCCAACGCGCGCGCGCCATAGACGCGCGCTTCCGTTGGCTCCATGCACAGGTTGAAGTTGTCTTTGCTGATCGTCGTGTAATGGGAAATTTCGTCGTGCAAAGTAACAAGGTTGAACGCCTCAACATCATAGCCATCATCCTTGTGGGCATTAGCCGCGAGCGCCCAACCCTCGTCTTCCCGGCCTAAACGCAGCAAGTCCTGCGCGAGCTGCACCCGCGCCGGCGTGAACCCGGCGTCGTTCTCGATAGCCTGACGCTGGAATTTTGCGCCGAGTTCAAAACGGTAATTTTCCGACAGTTTGCACCCGATGAGGTAGTCCACGCCCGGATTCTTGGCCCAGGTGGAGAGGGCCTGCGTGCGGTAAGCGTCACCCTGGTCCGGCTGATTGTGCAGGTAGGCGATGACCGCTTGCAGTGCCAGCGCGCCTTGTTCGTGCGGGTTGATGGCGAGGATTTTTTGCAGCTCGTCCCGGGCTTCATCGTAGGATTCGGCATCAATCAGGTTTTCTGCGAGCAGGAGCAGGGTGGGAATATGGCGTGGGTTGACGGCGATGGCCTGCTTCGAATAATCGGCGAATTTTTCCCGATCCGTGGGGCGGAAAGACGCAGCCAGGCCCGCGAGCATGTCCGCGTCGCCGGGAAACGCTTTTAATCCGTCGCCAAAGCTCTTCGAGGCGAGCCGGTAATCATGCTTGTCCAGTCCCAGTTGTCCGGCATCCAAGAACGCGTCACGCACCGGGGGGGGTGGATTGTTCTCCGGGAGTAAAGAACTGCTGAAGCAGTTGTTTCGGGTCGAGTTTTGGTTGTGTCGGATCCAGATTTTGCAGCAAGGCTCCTTCGCCCGCATCAGCCAGCAATGCCGGCACCAGCGGCGTTTGGGAGTTTTGCTGACGGTAAGCGAGGCGGACGAGGATGGCCTTGATCTCTGTGAGTGCTTGTTGCGCTTCCTCAGTTTTGCCGGTGTAGAGGCAGCTTTGATGCAGCAGAAGTAGTAAGCGAATGCTCGACCGGTCATTGATTGTGGCTTCCCTCAGCGTTGAGTAGGCTTCGTTGTATTTGCCTTGGGCCATCAATGCCTCCGTCTTAACACGCAGCAAGGATTCACTCGGGTAAGAGTCATCGATGGCCTTTTGGGCGGTGGCAACCGCTTCGACATAATCTCCGTGGCGCAGTTTCTGCGTGGCATCATCCGCGGGATTCAACAAGACAGCGGCGGCCGGAGTGGCGGAAGGAGACTTGGCCGGTTGCTGACCCGAACAGAACACCGTCACGGCCAGCAAACAGAGCAAAAAATGGTGAAGCCGTAGATTTTGCCGGGTGGGGTGCTTCAGACGCGAACAATCCATAGTGGGGACATTAGTGGCAAACGGTTGGCTGGCAAGCGGCTAACCAAAACTACCCGCAGGATTGCTCCAAGGGTGCAATTTAATAACCTAGCCAAGGCCTTAAAGTTCCAACCACCCACAACTATTCTCCTATTTTCCTCATAACTGCAACTTTGTCATGCATTTGACACGTATTTGCCGCTGGAGCTACAGATGGTATTTTGCTATGCTTGAACCTTGCTGGTCATAAATCCATTACAAAATAGGCTTCTCGTGCATCGGGAAATCGTTTATACGCGCTTGTTTAACCCATGCATCTGCTCCCTTGGGGCGTGGGTGTGCCATTCATGATTTCCATTTTTACCGCCAAAACGGGCAATTCCATTGCCAGTCGCTGCCGCGAGGACGAGGCCACCCGCCTGCGCCTGCGCTATAAGCCGTACTACCACACTTTCGAGCGCCAGGTTGGCACCCATGTCTGGCTGGGCAAGGCCGAAATGGTCATGCTGAGCAGCAACGATTACCTCGGTCTCACGCACCATCCCAAAGTCATCGAAGCAGCCCAACGCGGCCTGACTGAATGGGGTACCAGCACTACCGGTGCACGACTCTCCAACGGCAGCCGCTCCTATCACCAGGCGCTGGAAGAAAAGCTCGCTGCCTTTCTCGGCAAGGAAGCCTGTCATATTTCCGTCGCCGGCTACATTTCCTGCATGTCCGCCCTCCAGGCCTTTGCGCAAAAGGGCGATGTCGTCTTTGCGGACAAAAATTTGCACTCCTCCATCTGGGCAGGCATCGGCCTCACCCAGGCCAAGGCCGAACGCTTCGCTCACAACAACGCCGAAGACCTCCGCGAGCTCCTTTCCTACGAATCGCCCGACACGCCCAAAATCGTCGCCTTTGAGGGGGTTTACTCAATGGAAGGCCACATCGCCCCCATTCCGGAAATCCTCGCTGTCACCGCCGAGCACAATTGCTTTCACGTCATGGACGACGCCCATGGCTTCGGTGTCCTCGGCCAGCATGGACGCGGTACCGCCAACCATTTTGGGGTGACGGACAAAATCGACCTCATTGCCGGCAGCTTCTCCAAGGCCCTCGCCAGCACCGGTGGGTTTGTCGCCGGCTCGCGCGAAGTCATCGAGTACCTTCGCTCGCACTCGAAGCAGACCATCTTTAGCGCCGCCCTCGCCCCTGCGCAGGCCTATGCCGCCTCTGCTGCGCTTGACTTGCTCCAGTCTGAGCCGGAGCACCTGCGCCGCTTGTGGGATAATACCAAACGCTACAAGCAAATCCTCCACGACCTCAAGCTCGACACCTGGGGCAGCGAAACTCCCGCCGTACCCATTGTCCTCGGCACCAAGGAACGTGCTTACCGCTTTTGGCAGCATCTCATGGACCACGGCGTATTTACGGTCATGTCCATCGCGCCCGCCGTACCACCCGGCAAGGACCTTGTGCGCACCGCCATTTCCGCCTGCCATACTGACGAAGACCTCTCCAAAATCGGCGACGCCATGGCCTTCGCCGCCAGAAGGTTGTAAGAACCAATTCCGCGCCAGGACGCAAACGCGCGAAGAACTCGAGCTGGTGTCATGAAATACCCCGGCCCAGTCCTATTTTTGGTGGCAATAAGCTTGGTGTCCTTACCCTGCAGGGTTTTTGGTCTTGGCCAGCCATCTTATGTCGAAGCCGTTTCAGAACCGGGAAGTTTCACGCTCGCCCAAGGCAACACTACCGCTGCGCTCTATGTGGACTCAACCGACTGGCCGGGTGTAATCCGCGCCGTTGGCGATTTGCAATCTGATCTCGCCAAAGTCACCGCCCATGAGCCCGCCATTTTGCACGACGATAAAAATCTCTCACCCCATGTCGTCATCATCGGCACCATCGGTAAAAGTGCGCTGATTGATAAACTGGTTCGGGAAAAGAAAATTGATGTCGGCGCCATCAACGGCAAATGGGAATCATTTTTTCTCCAAACGGTCGCCAATCCGCTGCCGGGCGTTTCCAGCGCGCTGGTCATCGTCGGCAGTGATAAACGCGGGACAATTTACGGCATCTACGACCTCTCCGAGCAAATCGGCGTCTCTCCCTGGTATTGGTGGGCCGATGTCCCGGTACAACATCACGACGCCCTCTTCATCAAGCCAGGCAAATATGTCCAAGGTGAACCGTCCGTAAAATACCGCGGCATTTTCCTGAACGACGAGGCCCCCGACCTCACCAACTGGGTGACCAAGACTTATGGCACCGTCGCCGGCCTCAACGGCGTGGCCAATTACAACCACGAGTTTTACGCCCGCGTGTTCGAGCTGCTTCTGCGTCTCAAGGGCAATTACCTCTGGCCTGCCATGTGGAACAATGCCTTCAACGAGGATGATCCCGAAAATCCCCGGCTGGCCGATGAATACGGCATCGTCATGGGCACCTCCCATCAGGAGCCGATGCTCCGCGCGCAAAAAGAATGGGACCGCGGCCCCGGCCGACAAAACGGCAACTGGAATTACAGCCGCGAAGACCAACGGCCCGCCCTTGAGCAATTCTGGCGTGACGGCATCGCCCGCAACAAAAACCACGAAAGCATTCTCACCCTCGGCCTCCGCGCCGAAAACGACAGCGGCGCACCCCTCGGCAGGGATTTGACCGAGCAGGTCATCGCCGCGCAACGCAAGATGATTGCCGAAGTCGTCAATCCCGACGCAACCAAAGTTCCGCAACTCTGGTGCCTCTACAAGGAAGTCATGGACTACTACAACGACGGGCTGCGTGTGCCGGACGACGTGACGCTGCTCTGGGCCGAGGACAACTGGGGCGATATTCGCCGCCTGCCCACCGCGGCAGAACGTGCCCGCAGCGGCGGCGCGGGCATATATTATCATTTCGATTACCACGGCGGACCACGCAATTACCAATGGCTCGATTCCAGCCCCCTGCCGAAAATCTGGGACCAAATGTCCCTCGCCAAACAATACGGCGCGGACCGCGTCTGGATTGTCAACGTCGGCCACCTTAAGGGCGAGGAACTGCCCACCGAGTTTTTCCTGAACCTCGCCTGGAACGCCAACCGCTGGACGGGGGACAATCTCGGCGAATTCACCCGCGATTTCGCGGCGCGCGAATTCGGCCCGGAACACGCCGCTGACATTGCACGCATTCTTTCCCAATACCCCAAGTTCAACGCCCGCCGCAAACCTGAGCTGCTCGAACCATTCACCTACGCCCTCATGAATTATCAGGAAGCAGACCGGGTCGTAGATGATTACAACAACCTCGCCGCGCAGGCCGAAGCAATTTCCCCGCAGTTGCCCGCCAACGACCGCGATGCGTTTTATGAATTGGTTTTGTTTCCCGCCAAGGCCTCCGCGAACTTGAATGAAATGTATGTCGCTGCGGCGAAAAACCAGCTCTATGCGGAACAAGGCCGCGCTAGTGCTAATGATTGGGCTGCGCGCACAGAAGCCTTGTTCCAGGCCGACGCGGACCTGATGAACTATTTCAATAATACTTTCGCGGGCGGGAAATGGAGTCACTTCATGGACCAGGTCCACATCGGTTACACCATGTGGAATAACCCTCCGCAAAACATCCTGCCGCGCGTCACCCGTCTCGATTTGCCTGCTGCCGCACAAATGGGCGTGGCCGTCGAAGGCTCCGTTGATGCCTGGCCCAGCCTGGCCAATGAGCTGCGTCTCCCGGTATTCGATGTCTTCAATCAGCAACGCCATTACCTCGACGTATTCAACAAGGGGCGGACGACGTTTAATTTCACTGTGGCCGCCACTGAGCCATGGATTAAGCTGGATGTGGAAAAAGGTGCGATAGACCAAGAGCAACGGGTGTGGGTCTCGGTGGATTGGAGCAAGGCGTCGAAAGGTGCCGCGAGTGGGACGGTGAAAATCTCCGGTGCCGGCTCCGAAGTATCGGTGAAGGTGGATGCCTTCAACCCTGCTGAGCCGGTGCGCGATACCGTGCAAGGTTTCGTCGAAGGGGAGGGTGTGGTTTCCATCGATGCCGAGCATTTTAGCAAAAACGCTCCTGCCGGTGCGTCACATTGGGAAAGAGTGGAGGACTATGGCCGCACGCTCTCGGCCATGCGCGCTTACGCCCCAGTTAACGCGCCCGCCGCAACGCCAGGGAAGGATTCACCCTGTCTCGAATACCGGATGTATTTATTCAACCCGGGTCCATTGGCGACCTATCTCGTTGTTGCGCCCACGTTGAATTATGACCCCTCGCGCGGCCTGCGTGTCGCTGTGTCGTTTGATGACGAAACTCCCCAAATGCTCACCATCGTTCCGCAAAATTTCAGCGCGCAAAACGGCAGCCGCGACTGGGAGGAGTCCGTCCGCGCCAATGCGCGCTATGTCGGCTCAACCCACTCGGTTGCCCAATCCGGCTATCACACGCTCAAAATCTGGATGGTGGACCCCGCGGTCGTCGTCGAAAATATATTTGTCAACACTGGCGGCCTCCACGGCAGCTACCTTGGCCCGCCCGAAAGTTTTCACCGGCCGGCAAATTGAGTGTGTTGCTTGGACGGTAGTAGTATTCCCCATAAGGCAAAACTCATATTGCGTGGACAGTCACGGTCTATTCCGTTGTCATATATTCATGTCTTTTCCGGATTCCGCCACAAAAACCGCCGACAGCAACTCCTGGCGGTTGGATCTCCTGCTGGTGGCCGCAATTTTTACTATCGCGGGTACGATTGAGTTCCTGGTGGGCAGCCTGCCGCTTGGTCCGGACGGAAAGTTCGGTTGGTGGGATGGCGATATTTGGAGCAGCGAAACCTCCCAGCGTTTTGCCGACCCGTATTCCTTTTCCCATCTCACGCATGGCATTCTCTTTTTTCTATTTTTGCGTTACGTGGCGCCCCGGTTGCCGCTGTCGAAACGCCTCGTCATTGCCGTGCTCATGGCTGCTGGCTGGGAACTTTTGGAGAATTCCCCCCTTATCATCCACCGCTACCGTGCCACAACTATTTCCATGGGCTATAACGGCGACAGCATCCTTAATTCCATGAGCGACATTTTCATGATGTGCCTCGGCTTTGCCTTCGCCTCCCAAGTTCGCCTCCGGGTTTGTGTGGCCGCAATTCTGCTTTTGGAAATCGGCTGTCTATACTGGATGCATGACAACCTCACCCTTAACATCATCATGCTCCTCCATCCGGTCGAGGCCATCAAACAGTGGCAAATGTCCGGTGCGCCCACTGGGCTGGCGCACTAAAAATTTCCGTTTAGTTCTTGTTCCTGGTGGTTGGGCCGCGTATCTGCAATGCACGCAGTTATGGCCACCGCCCCCGCCGACCCACAGCGCCTGGTTCTCGTCCGTTCCGACCGCCTCGGCGACGTGATCATCACCACCTCGTGCCTCGAACCTCTGCGTGCCGCACTTCCTCGCACGGAAATCCATTTCGCCGCGCCAGCGCGCATGGCGTCGCTTTTTTATCAGCATCCTGCACTCAAGAGCTTTGTCCCCCTGCCGGAAGACATCGAAAGCAACTCCCGTATCGAAACCATTGCCGAGCTATTTCGCATGATTCAGCCCGACTGTATCGTGCATCTGATTCCCGACGCCGAAATCGAATGGGCCGCTGCCAGGGCAAAAACCCCCCGGCGTATCGGCTTCCGCCACCAGGAAGGACAATGGCTCACCGAATCGCGAGTCGGCGCAACAAAGCGTGGTGAGAAGCACGAAGGGCTTTATAATTTCGACCTCCTTGGATTGCTTGGCGTTTCCGCCCCGGCGAAATTAACCCCGTGGCTCAACCCCGACGAGGCTGCCCGCAGCCGACTTGCGAAAAAAATGCCGGCGGGCGTTTCCACCGGCGCCTATTCGGTTCTCCATGTTGGCGCCCATGTCGGCAAGCCCCGCATTACCCCCGAATTTTTTATTGCTGCTTCACGTTGGCTGGTTGAGAAACACGGCCTTCACGTTATGCTCATTGGCGCGGAACCGGGCGACGAGATTGTCGGCAAAATCATGGCCGGAGCGGGCGACGCATCCTCGCGCCTGCATGATTTTTGCGGAAAAACTGATTTGGCCGAAGCCGCATTTTTATTGCGGGATGCAGCGATTGTCTTCGGACGTGACAGCGGTCCGGCTCACCTCGCCGCCGCCATGAGCGCGCGCACCGTGACGCTCATGCTTGAACCGGAACGCGAAAATTCTGCGCGGCGCTGGAAGCCCCTGGGCGAACGTTCCTGGACGCTCGAAAAGCCCCTCGAACGCCGCTGGTATGAATCACGTGCACGATTTGCCACTCGCAATCTCCGGCAATTCTCACCGACGGAAGTGGTGGACGCTTTGCAACTGGCGCTCAAGTCGTGACAAACGGAGGCTATTTTTCAACAGCTTCACCTTTGCTTCTTTTTCGCAAAAGCAAAAAAAGCAGACAGCCGCCCACTGCGAGGCCAGTCATACACACCGCAAACAGCGCCACATGGCCCAACGACTGCGGGAGTGGATTCGCATCATATTCGACGACGAAGCCGTGCAGCAACGTGCTACTCGCTTGGTCGGTCCATCCGGGTTCCCGTTGCCCCTTTCCCTGGGCGTAGAAGCTGAGATGATTTTTATGCCCGCCCTCATTATCCGGTTTGCGTTGGTTCCAGTTTGTGTAGGTGAACGGCCCTTCGTTATGACCCCATTCCCATCCCTCACCGGGTTGCGTGAACCCTGGCGACTTTGTCCCTCCGAGCCAAGGTCCCAATGAATCGCCGTGCGGACTTTCCAGCCAGAAGTCCGCATCATCCACCAGCTTGAACACAAATGCATTTTCCTCTGGTGACGTAATAGTTGCCAGGTAGCCGCCATGTGCAGTGGCGTAGACTTCGGCATCGTTCCACGTGATGCCTGCGGGGGATTCTACCGCCTCGTAAATATGCCCGTTGCCGCCTCGGTCTGCCGGCCAGTCGGTCAATTGTACGCTGTGGATTTCCGCTGGCGGCTCGAAAACCGTCCCGAGTATGGGCAAGGTCATCAATACCAGGCAAAGTGTTTTCATGAAAATTGGAAAAGTGAATGAATGTGCGAGCAGATTGCCCTAAAAATTTTCCGCCCACAACACTTCCAGATTTGGGCCGCCCACGGCATGATATGGGCCATGCACTTCGTGCATATATATGATTTCCAGACTCGTCAGTTGCTGATTGCCGGGGTGGGCGGCATTCCATTCGCGCGCAAGATACCAGGCAAAATACTGCCGGTAGGGCGAATATTCGCTGTAGCTGAGATCCAGTAAATAACTGCCCCAGCGTTCGTCGCCATAGGTTTCCGCCACGGAATCAGGGTGCTCGAAACTTGGCGGGGAGTTCCCGGTGCGCACATCTACCGCCTCGCCGTCTTTCTTCCAGCCCCGCAGCACAAACCACCCATCGTCCGTCTCTGGCGTGGGCGCAAACATGTCGAACTTCTGGTCAAGCCCGCTGTCGGTCGCAGGCCGGCGCCAGTTGTCCGGAATGATTGCCGTGTGGCCGGGCAAGGTGTCGTAATTCAAAAGTATCATATAAACGATTATGGCCAGAATCACCGCGTTCCACGCCCCGCGCCAGAGAATAGTGACACTCCATCGCCAACCTGTCGGCGCAAACTGAAAGGCGTTGGGCGTCACTTTGTCTTCCTGACGCCGTTTGGGCAACGGCAGTCGTTTTGCCAGCCATCGGCCCACTGGTTCCGCCAGCCACGTCCAAAATTCTTCCGGCAACAACATCAGCATGAAGGCGTTCATCACCACCCAGAACAAACCCATCTGCATCGTGATGCCAAAGCCCACTTGCAGTGCGCCAAACAATCCAAAGCCCAGCAGTCGTCCCCAGCCCCAACGAAAGGGCAGGATAAACAACAGTGGCCCGTAAAGTTCGAGGTATAGAGTCCCAATCGTCAACCACGCGGTCAGCCAGTCGAATTGGTTTAGCCATTGTCCCAAAGGCCGCGCATACATCTCCTCCGCCAGGGAGAAGTAAACGGCGGTGTGGTTCACCCGCCAGGTGTCGCCCGTTTTAAGCATCCCGCTCACGATGTAAATCAGCAGGAATTGCAGGACGACGCCAAAGCTTGTCAGGCTCAAATAGCGCGCATCCTTTGCTTGCTGCACACGGCCCAGCCACGCATCCACCGAATAGCGCCGGTTCAGCGGCAGCAGCATCGCCCAAAACATCGCGATGTGCTCAATCATGTCCGCCCCAAACAGGACTATCGGGTTGCGAGCCTGGCGCGACATCAGCATGAACCAGCAGCCCACCGTCGCCAACCGCGTGCGGTAGCCCACCAGCATCATCAGTGCAAAAACCGCCTCAATGGCAAACAATCCCGCCTCGTAGCCTACGCTCCCGCTGGCCAGATGCAGGGTAAAATCCGGCGCGTAATTGTCCCGCACCACCTGCGTCGGCAGCACGCCCTCGTCACTGTAAAACACCCGCAGGTTCTGTGCGCTCACGGCCAGGTCCAGGAGGATGACCAGCGCCAGCCCGATGCGCATCAGCGCCAGCGACCGCCAGTCCAGTCCAAACATATTCCGCAAAATGTTCCGCACATGCATGGATGAAGATAAAATCCCGTGCCGAATGGTTGGTTGCAGGCAAACCTGCCGGGCTGGGGCAGGCGCCATTGTGGATGTTTTTGTGCGCGTGGCAATAACTGGCCTCCCTCAGTTGTAACGTTGACCCGGCCCGCCTCTTGCTATTCAATCATCGGTTTTGTCCCAAGATGCTTACGCTGGCTGATGTCTCCAAGTCCTATGCGACCCGCACGCTTTTCAGCGAGGTGTCGCTTTTTATCGCGCGTTCGGACCGTTATGGCCTCGTCGGCCCCAATGGCGCGGGCAAAACCACGTTATTTAACCTGATTTTGGGCAAGGACGCCCCCGACGAGGGCACCATTGAGTGGGAGCGCGGTGCCGATTTCGGCTACCTGCCGCAGGAAAGCGCCCCGGTGGGAGAGGAAACCATCCTCGAAATTGCCACCAGCGGCAAAAAACTGTTGCCGGACTCCGACGAAGACTACGACATTGACTACAGCCTCGAGCCTCGCGCCAAAAAAATCCTCGCCGGACTGGGTTTTCGCGAGGAAGACCACCTGCGCCTCGCCAAGTCTTTTTCCGGCGGCTGGGTGATGCGCGCCCACATCGCCCGCCTGCTCGTTAGCGAGCCAGCCCTGCTCCTGCTCGACGAGCCGACGAACCATCTCGACCTCGAAGCCCTGCTGTGGTTTCAGGATTACCTCACGCAATACCCCGGCGGCCTCGTGGTCATTTCCCACGACCGTGCCTTCCTCAACACCCTTTGCACTGGCATCCTTGAGCTCCGCAGCGGCACGCTGCACCGTTACACCGGCAACTACGACGATTACCTGGTGGAAAAAGAAGCCCGCAAGGGTCAGCAGGCTTCTGCGTTCAAAAATCAGCAACGGCAAATCGCCCATCTCCAAAAATTCGTGGATCGTTTCGGGGCGAAGGCCTCGATGGCGTCCCGCGCCAAATCCAAGGAAAAACAAATCGAGCGTCTTGAAAAAGTCGCCGTGGACGAGCCGGAAGACGACCTGAAGCGCATTTACTTCAAATTTGCCAAAACACCCCGTTCCGGCCTCAAGGTCGTCACTCTCGAACACGTGCAGCAGGCCTATGGTGACCACGTGGTCTATCGCGATTTGAATTTTGAGGCCGAGCGCGGGCAGAGCATCGTGCTCGTCGGCCCCAACGGCGCAGGCAAATCCACTTTTTTAAAAATCCTTGCGGACGTCGTCCCCATTCAGGGCGGTACCCGCGAACTCGGTAGCAACGTCGTCCCCGGCTATTTTGCCCAGAACCGCGCCGAAAATCTCCGCGCGGACGCGACCGTCCTGCAAAACGTGATGGACCTGCACACGGAGGAGAACCGGCTTTCGGAGCAAAATGTCCGGGCGATTCTCGGGGCATTTCTCTTTCGCAAAGATGACGTTTACAAAAAAGTTTCCGTCCTCTCCGGCGGCGAAAAATCCCGCCTTGCCCTTGCGCGCCTGCTGGTCAACCCGCCCAATCTGTTGCTGATGGACGAGCCGACGACCCACCTCGACATCGCGTCCATTGACGCGCTGGTCACTGCACTCAAAGGCTACGAAGGAACTTTCATCTTCATCAGTCACGATGTTTATTTCATCCGCGCGTTGGCAAAGAACGTACTCCATGTCCATTCCGGACGGCTCACGCCCTATGCGGGCGATTACGATTATTACCTCGAAAAATCCCGCGCCACCAATGCCCGCGCCGCGCTGACTGCGGGCTTTGTCGATGCCCGTCCGGTGCAAAATAATGGAGTGGCGAAGCCCGCAAACAACGGAGGCATTAGCAAGGAGGAGGAACGCGCTCGCAAGGCGAAATTAAAACAACTCCGCATCGAAGTTGGCCACCTGGAGGAAAAAGTCGTCCAGTTCGAAGCGCAGCAAAACGAGCTCACCTCGGCGCTCGAAGCCCCGGAAACCTACACTCAGCCCGGCAAGGCTCAGCACCTCAACCGCGAGCTCAGCCACGTTGTGGACCAGCTCCAGACCGCTACCCACGAATGGGAAAAAGCCGCCGGCGTGTTGGCGGAGTTGGAAAAAGCAAAGTAAAATCCGCCGCTCAACGCTGGATCTACTACCTTGGTTTGTATAAATCCCGCATGCGTTGAAACTTGCTCTTAAGCTTTCGTCTCAGGCCAATCTCCCAGCGAAGCCAGAATTGGCAGGGATAGGCTTCTCGGCCCAGCCATTTGTAATCAACAAGCACCGGCTGCTGCACGCCGTTTTTGGTCTGCACCAACACGTTGTCGTCGTTGATTCCAATAAAAAACATCTTGCGGCTGAGGAGTAAGGTTTCAATTTCATCCAGCCCGTTCCAGAATTTTGTGTCAAGAATGACGCCTGATTTCGCCAGCGATTTCGCAAAACTCCCGTCGTCGTTGAGCACCAGATCGGATATGGAAATGCTCTGCCCCTCGTAATATCCGGCCCAGTAAATTCGGTTAAACAGGGTACTGGAATCCCGCGGGATAAATCCCGCTAGCCGCCAATAGTTTTCTTGTTCGTGCTGATTGAAGTCCTCGATTGCATACTTGGTTTGGATATAGATTTGGAGTGGCAGGCGAACCGTGCGCAGCCAGCGCTGTTTCAAGCGAAAAGGCTTGAGGATTTTCACTGCCAGATTGCCGGAACGAAACACTTCCCGATGCTGTCCCTCGCCGATTTTTTCTTCGAGGACGATGCCGGGTTCGACACGCAGGTCTGCTAACAACATGAATCAATATATCACCATCAACGGACCGGAAAAATTTATTTAAACTAATTTCACAAAACTTTCCTGTGGATGTATTAAATTTCCTATTGCCCATAGGGCAAATAGCCTAAAACTCGTCTGCTTAATCCGATCGCGACGAATCTGACCGGAAGGCGTCATAAGCCTTGATGATGGCGGCGACCAGCGGGTGGCGCACGACGTCCACAACATCGAAGTAGAAGAGTTTAATGCCTTCCACGCCCTGCAAAACCTGAATGGCTTGTTTCAGGCCGGATGTTTTCGAGCGCGGCAAGTCCACTTGCGTAATATCCCCGGTAATAATCATGCGCGAGCGGTCGCCCAGGCGCGTCAGAAACATCACCATTTGCTCCGGCGAGGTGTTTTGCGCTTCATCAAGTAAGATGTACGCATTGGAGAGCGTGCGCCCGCGCATGTAGGCCAATGGCGCGATTTCAATGACGCCTTTTTGCACCAGGCGCTCGCTTTCCTCTTTGCCGAGCATTTCGTACATCGCGTCATGCAGCGGACGCAGGTAGGGAAGGATTTTCTCCTGTAAATCGCCGGGCAAGAAACCCAGCGCCTCGCCGGCCTCAACCGCCGGGCGCGTGAGGATGATTTTCTCGACCTGGTTTTCCATCAGCGCCAGCAGGGCTGAAGCCACCGCGAGGTAAGTCTTGCCCGTGCCTGCCGGCCCGATGCCGAAAACAATTTCCGATTTGCGGATGAATTGCAGGTAACGCTTTTGGTTGAGCGTCTTTGGCACGATGGTCGCCCGTTTCAATTTCAGCACCACTGGATTCTCAAACAATTCGCGCACCTGCGCCATTTCGCCGCGTTTGACCGACTCGAGCATGTGATCGAAATCCATCTGCGAAATTGTCAAGCCTTGCCCGCGAGCAGTGTTGAGGAAGTCAAATAGTTGCGCTACGTGGTCCTGTTCCGTTGGTGCTCCCTCAACTTGCAGCCAGTCCTCCCGTGTGACGATTTTGACCTCGAACGCCTCTTCGACCTTGGTGAGGTTGGCTTCCTTGCCGCAGTAGAGCTGGCTCAGCAGCCGGGGGTTGGCGAATTTGATGACGCGGGGTTCCATGAGGAGAAAAATTAAGCCGAGTGTGCTTTTAAGCGCTCCCACAGAGTGTCGAGCGCAACCGGCAGCACCTTGGTGTCGGCGATGACCGGCATGAAATTCACATCCCCGCTCCAGCGCGGAACAATGTGCGCGTGCAGGTGTTGAGGAATCCCCGCGCCGGCCACGCGCCCGAAATTGAATCCGATATTAAAACCGTCCGGTTTCAGGGCTTTGGTCAGGATTTCCTGGGCTTTGACGATGGTCTCCATCATGTCGGCGCGTTCAGCATGCGACAAGTCGGCGAGGGTGGGGACTTCGCGAAAAGGAATGGCCAGCAGATGCCCGACATTATACGGAAATCGATTCATCACCAGGAACGTGTGTGGCCCGCGCCAGATGATGAGGGCCTTGCGGTCGTCGCCCAGCTTGGGCAAATTGACGAAGGGATTTTCTCCGCCCGATTCGGCCTTCGGTGCCTGCACATAAGGCAGGCGCCAGTAGGCGTGTAAATGTTCATGGCCCATGGGAAAGGTGGCCGGCGCTTAGGGTTGCTTTTCCCGCAAGCGACTGTGGCGAATGCTGTAGGTGAAATAGACAACCATGCCAACGAGAAACCAGACAATAAGCCGTTTCCACGCGGCGTTCGGTAATGGAATCATGAGCGCAAGGGATGAGATGGCTCCCACCGGGGCCACAAACCAAATCCACGGGGTGCGAAAGGCTCGGTCAAGATGAGGTTCGCGCACGCGCAGCACCAGTACCGAGACACACACAATGACGAATGCGAGCAGTGTGCCAATCGAACACAAATTGCCCGCTTCCCGTACCGTAAACAGCGCCGAAAACAGCGCCACGAGGATTCCTGTAATAATCGTGGTAATCCACGGCGTTTTAAAACGAGGATGAACCTCGCTGACAAACTTCGGCAAAAGCCCGTCGCGGGACATGACCCAAAAAATGCGGGTTTGACCCAGCAACAACACCATGATGACCGACGAAAGCCCGGCTATTGCGCCGATTTTAATTAAAACCGACATCCAGCCACCCACGGCGTGGTCGGCCACGAGCGCGATTGGCGCCGGGGTGTCGAGTTGGGCATACGGAACCACTCCCGTAGCCACGGCTGCCACGGCAATATATAAAACTGTGCAGATAACCAGTGAACCTATGATGCCCAAAGGCATATCCCGTTGTGGATTACGGGTTTCTTGGGCCGCCGTGCTGACGGCGTCAAAGCCAATGTAGGCGAAAAACACTGTTCCAGAGCCAGCCATAATCCCGCTCCAGCCAAAATGGCCAAATGTCCCGGTATTTTCAGGGATGAAGGGATGCCAGTTCGCGGGATTAATTGCATGGGCGGTGAGTGCCAAAAACGCCACAATCACCGCCAGTTTTACAAACACGATCAGATTGTTGTACCAGGCTGATTCGCGAATGCCAATTACCAGTAGAATGGTCACTGCCGCGACGATCAGAACCGCCGGCAGATTGAACAACGCCTCCACTTTGGTCCCGTCAGCCTCAGTGACGATAGCCCCATAAGCAGCCGTAAATCGCACGGGAATGTCCAGCCCGCAGTCGTGCAAAAAGGACGTGACGTAACCCGACCAGCCGATGGCGACCGTGATGGCACCCACCGCATATTCGAGAATCAAGTCCCACCCGATGATCCAGGCAAAAAGCTCGCCCAGGGTCGCATAGCTATAGGTATAAGCGCTGCCGGACATGGGCACCAGCGACGCAAATTCACTGTAACAAAAGGCCGCGAAAATTGAGGCAATGCCCGCCAGCACAAACGATAGAATTACACCGGGTCCGGCATTGTGCGCCGCGACGGTGCCGGTGAGCACAAAGATGCCCGTGCCAATTGTGCAGCCTACTCCCAGCATTATCAGATGAATCGGACCGAGTACGCGATGCAGACTGTGGTCCGTTTTGGCCGTTTCCTGAAGATCGGCAACACTTTTACGGCGGAGGAAGTTCATGCAGGGGTCGGCTTGCGCCTTTGCTTAAGTGACAAATATCGACGGGGCAGTCAACCGGAAGAATCATCATCGTTTTTCATTCCATTCCTTCGAGCCAAAACGTCCGGCCGTTTCCGTCAAGGTCGCTTCTGGCCAGCTTGGGCGTGCCCAATTTTCGAGTTTGCAATCGAGAGTCTCGGCCAGGCGTTTTACAAAACTTTCGTCGAGCTTTTTCCAATCATCCACTTCGGTCGCCGCGCTGCGATCCACTGAGCCCTGGAACAACAACCCCTTTCGCGTACGCTTCTGTGCCGCCCCGGCAATTTTCCGGCCATCATCCTCTCGGACAATATCAAACATCTCTGCTTTTTGGAAGCACACCGCCAAATTTCCCTTGGCTGATTTGCAATTCCCAACCTGCAATTTGCAATGTGCGCCTCTTTCTTTCAACGCCTGGACCAATGCCTCGTGCACCGCCCGGTAACTTTCACACGCCCCGGCCTGCGCCAGCGGATGCATCGCGGGCAACACTAGTGCATACGTCCAATCCTGACGATGGTCCACCAGCCCGCCACCCGTAGGTCGGCGAACTAAATCTGTTCCAAGCCCGCTTGCCGCTCGAGCCTCGGTCCATTTCTGCCCATAGCCAAAAGTGAAGGCTTCGCGCGACCAGCCATAGAAACGCAGCCGCGCCGCTTGTGGCTCGGTAAACGTCTCCAGCATCAGCCAGTCCGCCGCCATGTTCTCCGCCGCCGAAGCTTTGCTGCCAGGCAGAAGATAAAAAGGGTGAACCACGGCAGGGTGGAGTTAAAAATCCCGGCCTTGCACGAAACGTCGTCCGGTTGTCGCAACCCCGCCGGTGGTTTGGCGTGCGCCGTCATACCAGGTCTGGCATGCCGCAGGCACGGTCAACTCCTCCAGTTGCTGCTCAAATGGGGTGGGGACGGCTTTCAGTTTCCCCAGTAGCGGTGGAAGGATTAACTCCAGTTTACGCGGGCGTATGTCTGCATCGGGCTGCTCTGCTGCGAGCGCCGAGGCCACCAGGGTTTCCGGCAATCCAAAATGCCGCAAGATGGCGCGGCCCATGTCGTAGCGCGACAGCACGTCCGGCCCCGCCCAATGGAACAGCCCGTGCAGGTTCGGGCGCTCGACCAATTCCGTCAGCACATCTCCGACATTAATGGCCGAAACCGGCTGGCGCATTTCGTCGGAAAACAGCGTGGCCACTTTTCCGGCCGCCCAAGTGTGAAAAAGTTTTTCGTGGACCCCGCGCGTTCCCGTCGGGCTGTTGCCATTGACCACCGTGATGCGCAGCACGACGACATGGTCGCCGCCAAAGCGCAGCACCTCTTTTTCCGCCATCAACTTGAGTTGCCCATAATAAGTGCGCGGCATTGGCACATCCGTGGAGCGATACGGCCCGCCCTCACCGTCAAAAACAAAATCTGTCGAAAGGTGAATCAGCCGGGAACTCAGATGGAACGCAATTTGCGACAACCGGCGGGGTAGGGCGACATTGAGTTTTTCCGCCAGCTCCGGCTTCGCATCCACCGCCGCCTGGCTGGAGAGTGCCGCGGCGTTGATGATCGCCCCCGGGTAGTAATCGAAAATCAGCCGGTCCAGCGCGGCGTCGTCCGTCAAGTCGCATTGGATGGCCAATGCCTTTTTTTGCGCCGCGGCGGCTACCGGCAAAGGCGGCAGGCGCTCATGGCCCACGGCCAGCACTTCGTGTCCGCGCGCCAGCGCCGCCAGCAGCGTTGCATGGCCCACCAATCCTGAGGCTCCGGTTAGCAAGACTTTCATAAAGAACCCCTAGCTAAACCCGTGTTTTTACATTTTCCAACCCTCATTTTAATCTATAGCGTGCTCTTTTACTCATGCGACCCGACCAACTCGCCAAACCCGGCGTCCTCACCCAGCCGGTCTATGAACCCGGACGACCCATTGCGGACGTCGCGCGCGAGCATGGCCTGGATCCGGACTCTGTCATCAAGCTCGCCTCGAACGAAAACCCTCTCGGCCCTTCGCCCCTCGCCCAGGCCGCCGCCCGCCGCGCGCTCGACGACGCCCACCTGTATCCCGACGGCTCGGCCATCGCCCTGAAGGAAAGAATCGCCGCTCTACTGAGCCTCAATCCCGCGCAAATTTTCCCCAGCAATGGTTCGAACGAAGTCATGCAACTACTCGCCGAGGCCTTTATTTCGCCCGGCGACGAAGTCGTCATGGGCCGGCACGCCTTTATCGTCTTCAAATATGTTACGCTCTTTAACGGCGGTTCCCCCGTCGAAATCGAGATGCCGGGCTACGCGCATGATTTAAAAGCCATGCGGGAAGCCGTCACCCCGCGCACCAAAATAGTCTATCTGCCGACTCCGAACAACCCGACCGGCACCGCCAACTCCGCCGCCGAAGTCGTTGCCTTCGCGCGCGATTTGCCGCCGCATGTCCTCCTGTGCGTGGACGAAGCCTACGCCGAATTTCTCGAACCAAGCGACGTCCCCGACTTGCGCCCGCTCATCGCCCAGGGCCGCAACATCCTCTGCTGCCGCACGTTTTCCAAAATCTACGGCCTCGCCGGCCTGCGCATCGGCTATGGGTACGGGCCGAAGCCCCTGATTGATTTACTCCACCGCGTCCGCCAGCCATTCAACGTCAACGCCATCGCCCAAGCCGCCGCGCTCGCCGCGCTCGACGACCGCGAACACCTCGAACGCACCCGCGAAATCAACGCCGCCGGCCTGCGCCAGGTCGCCACGGGGCTGAAGAAACTCGGCCTCGAATACATCCCCAGCGTCGCCAACTTCATCATGTTCCGTGTGCCCAAGGCCCGCGAAGTTTTCCTCGGTCTCCAGGCCCGCGGCGTTATCGTCCGCCCGCTCGCGCCCTATGATTTGCCCGAACACCTTCGCGTCACCATCGGCACCGTCGAGCAAAACACCCGCTTCCTCGACGCTCTTGCCCAGGTTTTGCCAACCCTCCGCACTTGAATCCCGACTGGACACAACTCGCCCTGGCCCTCGGCCTGATGCTCGCGCTCATCGTGCTGCACGGTGCGCTCGTCGCGTGCGAGTTCAGCCTCGTCAAGCTCCGCTATTCGCTCGCTGACGCCGCCGCGCTGGCCGATGCCCGCCGCCGCCGCCGCGTCGCGCGAGTGCTCGATGATGCCGACCAGGTCGCGCGCGGCATCCGCTTTGGCCTCCGTTTTTGCGCGACCGGCGTGGGCGCCGACGCTGCGGTCGTCATTCACGCCACCTTTGGCCACTGGCCGGGCTTTACGGGTGCGACCATGGAATGGTGGCTCGGCGCCGCCATTGTGCTCGGCATAGTCCTGCTGCTTTATTTTATCGGTGACTTGGTGGCCCGCGGCGTCGCGCTCGCGCGGCCTTACCCCACACTGTATGCCACGGCCGGCCTCGCGCTCGCGTTTACGTTCTTCAGTCTCCCCGTACGGAAACTGATGCGCTCCATCTCGCAGGGCCTGTTCCGCCGCTTTGGCGTGGAGGCGCGGCAGGACTTCAACCTCCTCGATGTCGAGGTGCAGATGCGCGCCATGGGCGAGGAAGACCAGTCGCTGCCGCCCTTCCTGCGCGGCATCCTCGCCAACACCCTCCGCTCGCGCGACTTCAAGCTCACCGACGTCCTCGTGCCGCGCCACCAAATCATCTTCCTCAACTTGCAGGGCGACGTCGCCGCCAGCCTCGAAGCCGCCCGACTCTCCGGCCACACGCGCTTTCCCCTCTGCGATGGCGACCTCGACCGCTGTCTCGGCCTCATCCACATCAAGGACCTCTACCGCCTCGGCTCCGGCCCGGTGGATTTGCGCGCCCTCAAGCGCGACATCCTCCGCCTGCCGCAGACGGAGCCATTGCCCATCGCCCTCGAAAAACTTCTCCGCCAGAAGATGCACATGGCGCTCGCCATCGGCGAATTCGGCGGCGTCTCCGGCCTCGTCACCCTCGAGCGCCTCATCGAGGAAGTCGTCGGCGACATTCAGGACGAATTTGACGCCAGCGAGGAAAAACCCATCAAGGTCCTGCCGGACGGGCGCGGTTTCCGCGTCGCTGGCCTCGCGCCCCTGCGCGACGTTGAGGAGACCCTCGGCCTCATCATCACCAACACCGACATCGCCACTTTCGGCGGCCTCGTCACTTCCGAACTCGGCCGCATCCCCGTCGCCGGCGAACATTTTATCCTCCCGCAGCCCGGCCTCGAAGTCACCATTGACGAAGCCGACGCCCGCCGCGTCATCAGCGCAACTGTAAGGCGCATCACTACTTGACCTTGTGGCCAGAAATTGTCAAAAAAAGTCAAACTCCAACCCCTGCAACCTTAAAAAAGCAATTTTTATCAGTGAGTTAACCTCTATTCCGCCAAGCTTTCAAAAGTAGTGAATAAACTGCACCCTCAAAAGGAGAATTAAGCCGATGGCACTCATCAACTGTAAGGAATGCGGAAACCAAGTAAGTTCTAAAGCCGAAAAATGCCCTCATTGTGGTGCTACAGTCACAAGGAAAACCAGTGGCTGTGCCATACTTTTTTTGGCTTTTATAGTCTTGGCCCTTTTCGGTGAAGTTATGAAGAGTTCAAGCGGGATAGGAGCAAGTGGGTCGTCTGCGGAGGGTTCAAATTCTTCTGCTCCACCAAAAACAGCCTTTGACTTTGACCCTGAGGCTGCCAACGACGTTTATCAATACTATCAAGCTAACGAAGTTAGGGCGGACAATGATTACAAGGGGAAGTGGGCACTAGTCACTGGACATGTCGATAAAATTGGCAAGGACATCTTAAATCACCCATATGTAACCTTTGCTTCAGAGCATAGCATTTTTAGTATTCAGTGCATGTTCTCGAATTCTACTGAAATTCAAAAACTCGCAGACTTATCTCCGGGGCAGGAGATTTCCATCGCAGGGGAATGCGAAGGCAAATTAGGGGAAGTAATTTTTAGAAAATGCCAAATCGTCAGCTTGACACAAGTCACAAGCAAAACGCATGTTGTTTTGAATGGGGATTAATGCATGGTGAATCAAGTAATTA
>Ga0206999_10044_pt1 | contig 32562 bp, 29 predicted proteins | sample Alteio_BWMinCont_92_FD_153482 | JGI IMG/M metagenome (GOLD analysis project Ga0206999, IMG submission 153482) | Enriched cells from forest soil in Barre Woods Harvard Forest LTER site, Petersham, Massachusetts, United States -... | ecosystem: Environmental > Terrestrial > Soil > Temperate forest >...
GGCCCGCGAGCACACGCAACAACGTCGTCTTGCCGCTGCCCGAAGGCCCCAACAACGCAACCAGCCGCCCGGCAGGAACCTTGAGTTCAAGGTTCTCCAAGGCGACGAATTGCCCGAAGGTTTTGCGGATGTTTACAGCATGGATGCTCATTAAAAAATTAAAGTGGCGGTGGTGTTCGGTGGTGGTGGTGGAAGGTGAGTGAGTTTTTTATGCGCCTTTAGTTTCATTGCGGGCATGGCGCCACTCAATGAAACTTTTGATGGCCATGGTCACGAGCGCCAGCAGCGCCAGCAGCGATGCACATACAAACGCGCCTACGCCAGGCGATTTGCTCAAATATTCGATTTGCAGCGGCAGCGTGTTCGTCTGTCCGGAGATTTGCGACGAGACAACCGACACCGCGCCGAATTCACCCATGGCGCGCGCGTTGCACAAGACCACCCCGTAAAAGAGCCCCCATTTGATATTGGGCAGCGTCACGCGCCAGAAGGTCTGCCAGCCGTTCGCGCCCAGGGTCAGTGCGGCGTATTCCTCATCGTTGCCCTGTGATTCCATCAACGGGATGAGTTCGCGCGCGACGAACGGAAACGTCACAAACACGGTCGCCAAGACCATGCCGGGCACGGCGAAAATAATTTGAATATCATGCGCTTCCAGCCAGGGACCCAGCCAGCCTCGACGCCCAAAAACCAGCACATAAACCAGGCCGGCGATGACGGGTGAAACAGCAAAAGGCAAATCGATCAAGGTCAGGAGCAGGCTGCGGCCGGGAAATTGGTATTTGGCGATGGCCCAGGCTGCCGCCACGCCGAAAATCGTGTTTAAAGGCACCGCGATGGCGGCAATGAGCAGGGTGAGTTTGATGGCCGACCAATTGTCCGTATCGCGCAACGCCTCACCAAATGCTCCCACGCCCAAAGCAAATGCTTCACGAAAAACAACGGCCAGTGGCAGCAATAAAAACAACCCCAGGAAGGCCAGCGCCACGGCAATCAAGGTGCGCCGCACCCACGCCGGCTCCGCCGTGGCACGCCGGGGCGGCGCGGCCGGACCGGCGCGCTGGGCAAGAGTGGTGGTAGCGGTGGCCATGTAGAGAAAATTTATAATTGGGCGACGCCGACACCCGTGCGCGCGCGCGTCCACCGTTGCAGCAGGTTGACGGCGAGTAACAGCAGGAATGAAACAATCAGCATCGCAACCGCGAGGGCCGCCGCCTCTGGAATATTGTGGTTGTCCAATTTAGCGTAGATGAGCTGCGGAACGATTTGAGTCTTATAGGGCAAATTACCGGAGATGAACACAATCGAGCCGTATTCGCCCAGCGCTCGTGCAAAGGACAGCGCAAACCCCGTCAGAAGCGCCGGCAAAATCGCGGGAAAGAGCACTCGTTGAAAAGTCTGCCAGCGGGTGGCCCCGAGCGTGGCCGCGGCCTCTTCCAATTCCGGCTCCAGTTCCTCGATCAGGGGTTGGAGCGTGCGCACGACAAAAGGCATGCCAACAAAAGTCAGCGCAACGAACACCCCGAGTGGTGTATAGGCGACAGTAATGCCCAGCGGAGCCAGCAATTTACCAATCCAGCCCTGGTCGTTGTAAAGCGCGGTCAACGCAATGCCCGCCACCGCCGTGGGCAGAGCGAAGGGTAAATCCACAATGGCATCGCACAATTTTTTCCCTGGAAACGAATAACGCACCAGCACCCAGGCGAGCAACAGCCCGAACACCGTGTTGACCACCGCGGCTGCTGCCGAAGCGCCAAAGCTCAACTGGAAAGCGGCGATGGACTCATCCGACCACACCACGTTGAAGAATTCCGTCCAAGTCAAGTGCGCTGCCGTCACGAACACCGCCAATAGCGGAATGAGTACGATGACGCTCAGATACAGCATGGTGCAGCCAAGCGTCAGCCCAAAGCCGGGCAGGATGCGCCGCGTCGGCAGGGGCGCAGCCCGAAACCCGCCGGGCGGCGCGGGCCGGGCGGGTGCGGGCATGGGGATGATGATGAGCGAGCTTTCGGGCATATCTAATAAGTAACTGCACGCAACGACGCGGAGCCGGGCTATTTTTTGGCGGTGATTTGGTCAAAGGTGCCGCCACTCTCGAAATGTTCCTTCTGCGCCTTGGCCCAGCCACCAAAATCGGCAATGGTCACCAGTTTGATGTTTGGAAATTGGCTGGCGTATTTGGCCCTGGCTTTTTCCCCGATGGGACGGAAGAAATTCTTGCCAATAATGTCCTGAGCCTCGTCGGTGTAAAGGAAGTTAAGATAAGCCAGCGCCACTTCGCGGGTGCCATTTTTGTCTACGTTCTTGTCCACGACCGCCACGGGCGGCTCGGCCAGGATGCTCAATGAAGGCGCGATGATTTCAAATTTATCCGCGCCAAATTCCGCGAGTGCCAGATGAGCATCGTTTTCCCACGCGAGGAGCACGTCGCCCTGGTTATTCTTGGCAAAGGTCAGCGTCGAACTGCGCGCACCGGTGTCCAGCACCGGCACCGCAGCGTAGATTTTCCGCACAAAATCTTTAGCCAAGGCGTCCGAGCCATACTTTTGCTTCGCAAAAGCCCAGGCTGCCAAATAATTCCAACGCGCGCCACCGGAAGTTTTCGGGTTGGGCGTGATGATTTTAATCCCGGGTTTGACCAAGTCATCCCAGTCTTTGATGCCCTTCGGGTTGCCCTGACGGACAAGGAATACGATGGTCGAGGTGTAGGGCGTGCTGTTATTGGGAAGTTTTTTCTGCCAGTCGGGCGAAAGCAGCTTGGTGTCGGCGATGGCGTCAATATCTGAAGCCAGCGCGAGCGTCACCACGTCCGCGGGCGCGCCGTCAATCACCTTGCGGGATTGCTTACCCGACCCATCATGCGACTGTGAAATCGTCAGGTCCTGGCCGGTTTTGGCCTTCCAGTCTTTGATGAAGAGCGGGTTGAGCGCCGCGTAAAGCTCCTTGGTCGGGTCATAGGAGACATTGACGAGCTGCACTTTCTTGGGCGCGGGGGAGTCAGCCGCGCCGACGCGCGCCGTCCCGCCGATGACGGCAGCAACGGCCAGAATGGCCACACTCCAGCGCAATAGCTTCATGGTTAATTCCCCTAATCTTGATAGAGATATACTTTATTGAATTGGTATAGATTAAAAAACCGAAAGAAGGAATGGCGTCAACAACTTTTATAAAAACACATCAAGCTCCACTTGTGACGCGTTCGGGTCGCGCAAACGGCATGGGCACTTTGTCGCGGCGCATTTTGCGCATCGTCACCTCGACGATGTCCGCCAGCGAATAGCGGTCGAGGATGTTGGCGATGGCATTGCGCACATCCACCATGACCATGCGCAGCCCGCAGTGGGCTTCATCGGGGCAGGTGCAGGGCGCATAGGCCGTCTGGCTGGCGCACGAAATCGGCGCGAGCGGCCCATCCAGCAACCGCACAATTTCGCCGATTTTAATCTGGTTCATCGGCTTCTTCAAATAATAGCCGCCATACTTTCCCCGGCGCGTATCAACATAGCCGGCCAGGCGCAACTGGTGGAGAATCTGCTCGACGTATTTCAGTGGCAACTGGCTCAAACCCGTCAACTCCGACACTGACACATGCGTGCGCCCCACCTCTTTGGCGATTCCAAGGTTGATGAGCGCGCGCAGCGCGTATTCGCCTTTTTTAGTCAGGTGCATAAATAGCCCGCTGATTTAATGTCGAGTCAATATGTAGAGTATCGGGCATTACCACAAGTCGAATTCATGAAAAAATTTCGCCAGCACTCTCCCACCCTCACTCGACACTTACACGCGGGGCCCCTGAGACTTGGGCAACTGGATGTAGAACGAGGTGCCTTTCCCCGTCGTGGTCTCGAAACGGATGCGGCCTTTGTGCGCTTCGACAATGGACCTGACGATGGCGGTGCCCAAGCCCGTGCCCCCGGTCTTGCCAAAAGTCACAAACGGGTCAAAGAGGTTGTTGCGAATTTGCTCGGGAATGCCCATGCCGTTGTCCGCGATGACAAATTCACAATGCTCGCCGCGGTCACGCACTTCAATGCGCACCAGGCCGTCCTTCATGCCATCGCAGGCGTCAATGGCGTTGCCGACCAGGTTTTGCAGGACGCGCAGCAGTTTGTTTTCCTCGGCCTCGATCATGATCGATTCGATGTTCGTTTCAATCTTCACGTGCTCCTTCTGGAAATAGGGCTCGTTCAGTTCCTGGAATTTCAGCACCAGCGAACGGGTTTCCACCCGTGAAGGTTTGAAGGACTGGACGCCGCGCGAGAACTCGCTTACTTCGTTCGCCATGTCCACCATGCGCTGGATTTGCTTGCCCATGTTGGCGCAGAGTTTCTGAGTCTTGGGGTCGGGGTGCAGGGTGGTAATCATCTGCGCACCGAGGCTGATGAGGGTAAAGGGGTTTTTGAAATCGTGAATGATGGAGCTGACCATGTTGCCCACCAGCGCCATCTTCTCCTGTTGCAGCATGTCGTCCACGTAATGCCGCGTGGTATGATGCAAATGGCTGACGATGGACTGGAGCAGGTGGTCCACCGGCCCCGGCGTGCGGCGGATAAATTCGCGCAGCTCACCGCGGGGCAATTTGGCGACGAGTGCCGGCCCGCTGGCCGAGGCGCGCAACGCGCGCGGCGCACCGGTCAGCACGCCGATTTCGCCGAAAAAATCCCCCACCACGGCATAACTGATGACGCGCCAGTTGTTGCTCTGCACCGACTTCTCAAACGTCACCCGGCCTTCGAGCACCAGAAACAGCGCGTCGGATTCCCCGCCTTCGTCGAAAATAACCGCACTCGATTCATATTGACGGACATCGGCCGTGGCGGCGAGCGCCCGCGTATCCTCTTCGTTCAGCCCTTGAAAAAAAGGATGCTCCTCCAGCCGCAGGGTGCGGGAGCCTGCGGGCACTTTAGCCAAACTGGACAATGTCATCGACACGGCGTTTCCAAGAATAAAAGCTCCCCCTATAACGCGCAAGCGTGGAAATGCCCGTTAAACCTCACGCCCCCCCCCCCCTGCCCTGTCTCATCCCAACCGCCGGCGGTAATCCTCGTAGCCGAAGCGCGCCACCACGCGGAAGTCGCCCGCCACGGGGTCAAACACCGCAATGGCCGGCAGCGGCACACCGTTGAAAGTTGTCGTCTTGACCATCGTGTAATGCGCCATGTCGAGGAAAACCACGCGGTCGTCGATTTTGAGCGGCGCGGAAAAGGAATAATCTCCGATGACGTCGCCCGCCAAACACGTCGGACCGCCCAGACGATAGGTGTACGGATGCTCGCCGGGCTGGCCCGCGCCGAGGATGGCCGGACGATAGGGCATTTCCAGTACGTCGGGCATATGCGCCGTGGCCGACACGTCGAGAATCGCCAGCGGCATTTGGTTCTTCGGCAAATCGAGCACCGTGCCGGTGAGCGCTCCGGTGTGCAACGCGACAGCCTCGCCAGGCTCCAGATAAACTTCCAGTTTGTGCTTTGCGCGAAAATCACGCACGACCCGCACCAGACGCTCGATATCGTAGCCTGGCCGCGTGATGTGATGCCCGCCGCCGAAATTCACCCATTTTAGTTTCGGAAAAAATTCGCCAAACTTTTTCTCGAACGCGGCAACGGTGTGTTCGAGCGCATCGCTGTCCTGCTCGCACAACGTGTGAAAATGCAGGCCGTCGAGGCCGTCGAGGTCGCCGGGCTGCAACTCGGAACGCAACGCCCCCAAGCGCGAGCACGGCGCGCAGGGGTTGTATAAATCGGTTTCGACTTCGGAGTATTCCGGGTTCACGCGCAGCCCGGCTTCGATGTGACGCCCGGCAGCGCGCACCTGACTGCGAAACCGCCGCCATTGCGCAGGTGAATTGAAAATCAATGTGTGCGCGAAGCCGAGCAAGTGGTCCAACTCCGCCTCTTTGTAGGCGACACTGTAAACATGGACTTCGCCGTGGAAAAATTCGTGCGCGAGCAGGGCCTCGTGCAGGCCGCTTGACGTCGTGCCGGGCAGGTATTTCGCAATGAGCGGATAAGCTGCCGGCATGGAGAAGCCCTTCTGCGCAAGGAGTATCTTACAGCCCGCGCGTTTGGCGACGTCCGCCAGCAGCCGGCAGTTTTCTTCGAGCAGACCGAGATGGACGACGTAGCACGGCGACGGCAGACGCGCGTAGTCCAGGGCGGCGAATTGCTTCAGGCGCTCCGGCGGCAATGGTGGCGTGGGATCCTGGCCCATATATTCACTCCACCGGCAATTCCAGCACATTCCACGGCAGGCCGCGGTGGGCGAGTTCGGCGAGGAACGGCTCGGGGTCGAGCTGCTCCATGTTCCACACGCCGGGTTTGAGCCACTCGCCGCTGGCCATCATGATGGCGCCGACGACCGCGGGCACGCCGGTCGTGTAGCTGATGGCCTGCGACTTGACCTCGCGGTAACATTCCTGGTGGTCGCACACGTTGTAGATATACACGCGGCGCTTCTTGCCGTTTTTGACGCCTTCGACGAGGCAGCCGATGTTCGTCTTGCCCTTGGTGCGCGGGCCGAGGGACGCCGGGTCGGGCAGCAACGTCTTCAAAAACTGAATAGGGATGATGGACTGGCCCTGGTGCTCGACGGGCGCGATGCCGAGCATGCCGACGTTTTGCAGTGCGCGCATGTGGTTGAGGTAATTGTCCGAAAACGTCATCCAAAACCGCAGGCGCTTGATGCCGGGGATGTGCTTGGCCAGCGATTCCAGTTCCTCGTGGTAGAGCAAAAACGTTTTCTTCGGGCCGATAACGGGGAAGTCGAACGTGCGGCTCCAGGACAGCGGCTCGGTCTCGACCCACTCGCCGTGCTCGAAATAACGCCCGCGGGCGGAGACTTCGCGGAGGTTGATTTCGGGGTTGAAGTTGGTGGCGAAGGGCAGGCCGTGGTCGCCAGCGTTGGCGTCGAGGATGTCAATTTGCTCGATGCGGTCGAAAAGTTTTTTCTGGGCGTGGGCGCAAAAGACATTCGTCACCCCTGGGTCGAAGCCGGAGCCGAGCAGGGCCATCAACCCGGCCTTCTCGAAGCGTTCCTTGTAGGCCCACTGCCATTTGTATTCGAACTTCGCCACGTCGGGTGGCTCGTAATTCGCGGTGTCGAGGTAATGCACACCCGCGTTGAGGCAGGCGTCCATGATGGGCAAATCCTGATACGGCAGCGCGACGTTGATGACGAGGAAGGGCTGCTCCTTTTTGAGGAACTTGGTCAGCGCCGGGACATTGTCGGCGTCAATCGCGGCGGTGCGGATGGGGCGCGGGAGTTGCGCAGCAATGGCCTGGCATTTGGAGACAGTGCGTGAGGCGAGGATGATTTCCGGGAAATGCTCGACGGCCTGCGCGCACTTGTGCGCGACCACGCCGCCGACGCCGCCCGCGCCGATAATGAGAACCTTGCCACGGTTACCGTCTGTTTTAAGGCGTTTTTTGCTCATGGAAAAAATAGGTAAGCGCGCCTACTCTAGGGAGAATTCACCGCCGGGAAAGCACGAAAGTGCTGTACGCAAAACCGTCACAAAGCTGGACCGCCTCCGGATCCCCCTACGGGGTCTTCGCTTTTTCGACTTCGACGGCGAAGGCGTAGTCCGGCCCGAGGATGTTCGAACGGAAGATAATATACTTCATGTCGGGCGTGAAGATGGGATTCGGTTCCAGGCGGTAGTTGTGCTTCGACATGTTCACGAGCGGCTCCGAAATCAGGTAGCCGGTTTTAATAAGATTCTCGCCGAGGGTACCGCGGTTCGGAACCAGGCGCGGACGGAAAAGGAATATCCAGGGCGCGCGCGCGCTGCCGTCGCCGGCGAAGACGGTGCCGTCCGGCGAGGAATTGTCGTGGATGGAGTTCTGCTCCGGTTCGTTGTATTGGAGCCAAACGCGCGCCTTCGTCTCCACGTTGTAGCTGGCGATATAGGACACCTGGCCGCCGGTGGGGTAATGGAGCTGGTAGAAAATCGTTTTGCCATCCGCGCCCCACCATTCGTGGCCGGCAATTTCCATTTCCAACTGGCGCTGGTGGACGAGCTGGTTCTGCGTACCGTCGGTGCGGATGCACCAAATGCGGTCAACCTGCTGCCAGGCACCCTCGTGGCAATACATCAGGAGCGCCGGGTCGGCGGGGGAAAATTGCAGGTGGTTGAGCCAGTTAGTGTTGTGTTCGAGCAGCTTTTTGACTTCGCCACTCTTCAGGTTGATGGTGAACATCGTCACCGGCAGTTTCGCGGCGAGACGCTGCGCCATCAGCTGCCCTTTGTTGGCGGGCTCTCCCATGTTCGTTGCCGACAGGCGCGAGGCGGCCTGCTGCGGCGTGCCGTCGTAGGCGCCGCCGGCGTTGGCGTCGCCTTCAATATACACGCCCGCGCCAAGCGTCTCATCAGCGTTGATGGTCATTATTTGCGCGCGGCGCGGCAAATCGGAGAGCTTCTTCGTTTCCCCCGTGTCGAGGTTGACGGACCAAAGGGTGGAGAAATACGGGTCGTCAGTGGGTTTCGTGTAATAGAGGGTGGGCGTGCGGTGGCCGACGATGATGGTGCGCGCCGGGCCGTCCAAGAGGTGCTTTTCCAGCATCGTCGTGAGGTCAAGGACGCCGATGCCGCCGTGCGCGTCAATAAACGCCATCTTTTTGCCATCGGGCGTAAAGGGATTGTAATTGAAATAAAAACTGTCCGACCCCGGCTCGCGCGTCAGGCGGATAACGCGGTGGCCGGTGTCGGGATCAATCCACGAAGTTGGCGGCTCCGTGGCCGCGGGCGCACTGGGGGGGGCATCAGCGGCGAGGACAAAGGGCACGAACAAAAACGCGGCGGACAAAGCCACGGAGCAGAGGAGGCCGGAGAGAGCTTTGGGGTTCATGGGGGTAGGGAAAAATTTCCGCGCTCAATTTAAAACTGCAACAAATACGGCAGACGGGCATAGAGGCCGCGGGGGTCGTTAAAGGAGCGCAGGAGATGCCACTGCGCTTCCATCTGCCGCAGAGTCGCCGTCACCGGATCGCGGCTGGCCGACAAGGCGGCTTTGGAAACCGGGGAGGATTCGCCATCATTGGCCAGCGATTGCAACAGGGCCTGGAACGGCGGGCGTTTTTCCGGATATTGCACAAGGGTTGAAGGTTTGCCTTTGAGGCCGGCCAAGTCCTCGGCTTTGGCAATCGCGTCGCCGAGCCCGCCGAGGGCGTTGACCAGCCCCTTGTCCTTCGCCACCGCCGCCGTGCCACTCCACACGCGTCCCTGGGCGATGCTGCGCACGGCGTCGGGCTTGAGGTTGCGGCCTTCAGCCACCTTGGCGATGAACTGGTCATACAAATAATCCACCAGCGTCTGCGCGAGTTTCACCTCGTCGGGCGTCCAGGGCCGCGCCATGGAATCCATGTCGGCATTGGGCACGGTGGTGACGGTGTCGAACATCAGGCCGTGCTGGTTGGCGATGTCCTTGAAATTGAATTTCAGGCCGAAGACGCCGATGGAGCCGGTGACGGTCGTCGGCTCGGCGTAGATGTAATCGCTGTAGGCGGAAATCCAGTAGCCGCCGCTGGCGGCGTAGGTGCCCATGGATACGACGACGGGAATTTTTTCATCACGCAGGTTGCGCATCTCGCGCTGGATGAGCTCGCTGGCGAGCGCACTGCCGCCGGGGCTGTTGACGCGCAGCACGACGGCCTTCACATCCTTGTCACCGCGCAACTGGCGAAGGTCGGCGGCCAAATCATCGCCGCCGACGGTCTCGTCGCCGCTGTCGCCGTCCACAATATCGCCCTCGGCGTAAACAATGGCGATGTGGTTGCTGGAAGAAAACAGACTTTTGGCCGCCGCGTCCCGCTTCTCCGCGAGGCGTCGCGCGTAGGTGTTCAACGAGACTTGGCGGAAAGTGTCGTTGTTCTCATCGTAATCGCCGACTTTTTCCAATTCGTCAATGACCTCATCAAGATACGCGAGCTTGTCCACGAGTTTTTTGTCCTTGGCGTCGCTGGCCAGATAGACGCCGGGATCACCGGCCAATTTCTTGAAGGTGTTCGCGTCGAGCTTGCGGCTGGCTGCGATGTCGGTGGAGAGGGAATCCCAAATATCACCCAGCAAACCGGTGAGTTGCTCGCGGTCGGCGTCGCTCATGTGGTCCTCGGTAAACATTTCCGTGGCGGATTTGTATTTGCCCACGCGGGTGACTTGCACGCCGACGCCGTATTTTTGCATGGCATCGCGCACAAAGAGGGATTCCGCGGAGAGGCCATTGATGGCCAGGACGCCATAGGGGTTGAGCGTAACTTCGTCGGCCACGCTGGCCATGTAGTAGTCCCGCAACGATGGTTCGTCGAGATAAGCGTAAACCTTTTTGCCCGTGGCCTTGAAGCGCTCAATGGCCTGGCGCACTTCCTTCAACGTGGCGTAGCCAGACGCAGAGTTGTCTGTATTGAAACTGCCGCTGAGGTAGAGCGCGGTAATATGCGTGTCCTTCGCGGCCTGGTCGAGGGCGTCCACCACGTCATAGAGGGCCAGGCGCGGCCCGGTCGCCTCCACTCCGCCCAAGCCGAAACCCACATGGGACGCCGCGTGCGCCGGGGAATCGGTGATGGCCACGTCCATGTCAAACACCAGCACGGATTTGTCCCGGACCGTCTCCTTGGCATGCGTGCCGATGGCGATGCGCACGAAAATCACCACAATGACAAACAGCACCAAGGCGACGAACACCTGCATGATTAACGTGGCCACGATGTTGGCCGCGACGGTCTTCCAGAAAAAGCGCATAAGAGAAGAAGTTTAGCAACCGGGCGACGGACTGCAAGGCGGCAGAATGAAGATGGGGGGAACGCGCCGCAACCGGGCGTCCCCTCTCCGCGTCACCCAATCTTGATAATACTATCATTGAATTCCCCCACCCGCCTGACTTTACGCTTTTTGGGCACTCTCTTTGCTGTATTCTTTCCCGAATCTGTAGTAGCCTCGCTTCCGCCTCCCTCTTTTTCCCATGACCGCCGACACAACCAAGCCGGAGAAGCTTTCGACTAATCAGAAGGCGCTGACCATCAATCTTGACGACAAGATTTACGGCACCTTCGCTGAAATCGGCGCGGGCCAGGAAGTTGCGCGGCAATTTTTCATGGCCGGGGGCGCAGCCGGAACGGTGGCCAAAAGCATGTCAGCCTACGACATGAAATTCAGCGACGATATTTATGGCAAGGCGCACCGCTATGTTTCGCGCGAGCGCCTGCTGCAAATGCTCGACCACGAATACCAGTTGCTCACCGAGCGGCTGAACGAGCAACGGGGCGACCGTAGTACTTTTTTCGTCTATGCCAACACGGTGGCCGCCGCCAGCTACAAAGGCACCAACGACTGCCACGGCTGGATGGGCATCCGCTTCCAGCTTCGCCCCCACGGGCCGCCCAACGACATCATCATCCATGTGCGCATGTGGGACAAGACCGCCATCGCCCAGCAGGACTCGCTCGGCATCAGCGGCGTCAACCTCCTCTATGGCGCGTTTCTGCTGCACCAAAACATCGAGCAGTTCATCCTCTCGCTGGCGGACAACCTCGGCATTCAGCGCATCGAGGTGGATATGCTGGAAATCAACGGCCCGGATTTCGCTCACGTTGAAAACCGCGCCATCTGCCTGCACCTCGTGCAACACGGCCTGACCAACGCCGTGATGTATTCCCCCGACCGCCATGTGCTCCAGCCCTCGGAAATTCTTTACAAAAAAGCCATTTTTGTGGAACGCGGCTCTTTCCGGCCGGTCACCAACGTGAACCTGGACATGCTGGAGTCCGCCGGCGCGCAATTTTTGCAGGAAGAAAAGAACCGCGGGCAGGAAGTCGTGGTGCTGCTCGAAATCACGATCAACAACCTGTTGGCCGACGGCGGATTAAACCTCGACGATTTTCTGGCCCGGGTGGACACCGTGGCCGCACTGGGCTACCACGTGCTCATCTCGAATTACTCCGAGTTTTTCCGGCTGACGGACTATTTCCGGCGCTTCACCAAGAACATGGTCGGCATAGTTCTCGGGATTAACAACCTGCTCGAAGTCTTTAACGAGCAATACTACGACAACCTCGCCGGCGGTATTCTGGAAGCATGCGGGCGGCTTTTTAAGGAGAACACCAAGTTGTATGTGTATCCGATGAAAGGCTCCGGCTACAATCGCTTCCTGGCCGACCAGGCGGGGAAGGCCCCCACTTCGGGCGTCACCCGCCCCCCCCAACCCCAGGCCATGCCCATGCCGGGCGACTGGCTCATCACGGCGCAAAATATCCAGGTCAAAACCCACCTGCGCAACCTTTACTCTTACCTGCTCGAAAACCACTACATCGAGCCGGTGCTCGGCTATCATCAGGAAAATCTGGGCATTTTCTCGCGCGACGTGCTGAAGAAAATCACCGAAGGCAACCCGGCCTGGGAGACCATGGTGCCGCCGCAAGCCGTCGCCATTATCAAGGACCGCCACTTATGGGGTTATCGGCCGGCCGCAAATCCCCCCGTTGAGCCGACCACCTCGAAGGCGCAGAAATAACCTACTGCTTGCGTAGGTCAGCGCATTTGCGCTTGGCAAGGCCGGTTAGTTCTGGCATGACGTTCCATTCTGCGCCTTTGCCTCCCGGCATTCGGCGGCCCCTTATCGCCTGAATCTTCCCATCTCCAATCCACCGATGAGCATCAAAATCCACTCTCGCGCCGCCTGGGCGGTCGTTTCCCTCACCGCTGTTGCGGCCTTTAACTCGCTGGCTTATGCGCAATCCGCCCCGGGTCTCGCGCCCGCTGCGCCGGCCCCGCTGGACCTTTCCACGGTCAAGCCCGAGGAGGTCAAATCCTTCCTGACCACTTATGGCTGGATCATCGGCCAGCAGTCGGGAGTCAAGCCGCTGGGTCTCACCGCGGCGGAAGTTGACCAAATCACCGTCGGCATGAAGCTTGCCATTACCAGTGGCTCTGGCCCGACCGACATCCCCGGCGGCGAACAAAGCCTGCCCAAAATGAAGGATTATTTGCAAGCCCGCGCGGAAAAGATCCAAAAAGAGGAAGTCGTCAAACAGAAGGCTGTTTCCGACAAATTCTTCGCCGACCTCGACAAGAAGCCCAACGTCAAGAAAACCGCCACCGGTCTCTATTACGAAATCACCACCCCCGGCGCCGACCCCAAACCCACCGATAAGGACACCGTCACCGTCAAATACAAAGGGACCCTCCTGGATGGCACCGTGTTCGACCAGACGGATGACAAAAGAGCCACCCAGGATTTCTCGATGGCTCCGGGCGAACTCATTCCCGGCATGACCGAAGGGCTGAAGCTTATTGGCAAAGGCGGCGCCATCAAACTCTACATCCCGGCCAAACTCGGCTACGGTGATCAAGACCGAGGCCCGATTCCGGCCGGGTCGACCCTGGTGTTCGAGACGAGCATTGTGGACGTCAAGCCGACTCCAGCGGCGGCGCCGGACCTTAGCGGTTCCATGCAACTGACCCCTGAGATGCTCAAGGCACTCGGTGGTGGCGGCGCTTCACCGACGCCGAGCAAGTAAGCCGCAATCTTCCGTCTTTCCCACTCTTTCACGCCGCCGGCTTCCTCGGAAGTCGGCGGCGTTTTGTTTTTAGAACCTGATACAATTCACCTTTGCGTGGAATAATTTTAATGCTCCAACTTTGCCTTCTTTTCGGGATTCGACATTTCCGAACATAACTTTTACAAATGAAACCTTAACAATACCCCCTGGTTTCTTAATTATCTTGTGGCGGTGGTTTTGTCCTTTCACACCCGACCTGGCGGCGATGAAATCTGCCCTTTTCCCGCTTCCGTCCTTACCTTTTTTCCGCCCGCCGCCCATGAAAACCCTCCGTAAAATCCTCGTGCTCGCCCTGCCCGCCTTCCTCGGCGGAGCGGCGCTGGGCTACTTCGTTCTCTCACAGTATAAACCTGCTGCAAAAGCTGGGCGGGCGACCCTCCATTCACCCCTAAAACATGCCCAGGAGGATCTTCCTCCTCTCGCGCCTGCACCAGTCGCTTGGGACACCGCGAGCCCGCTCGGCAAAGCGCTCGCCGCATCCACCGCCCTTGAACGCGCCCAAGCCGTGGAAACCCTCGTGACGAATACTTCCGTTTCCAAGCTCGGCGAATTGCTCAATCAGGCCGTCTCCGCCCCACGCACTTCCGACCGCGACTACGTGCGCAATCGCGCTTATGCAAAATGGGCCGCCTCCGACCCGCAAAAAGCGCTCGACCATGCCCGCGCCGCCGAACAACTCGAAAGCGACAATGCCGTGACGCGTTACGTTTTCTCCGCTTGGGCTGAACTGGCGCCTAAAGATGCCCTCGTCGCAGCGCAGGCGTTGGACACGCAATCGCGCCGGACCACAGCCATCGCGAATGTCCTGGGTACCTGGGCACAAAGTGACCCTGCCTCCGCCTCCGCCGCCGCCCTCGCCCTCTCTCCTGCCGACACCAACAACGGCAACCTCCTGAGTACTATTTTCGCCAACTGGGCGCGCCGTGACCCCGCTACTGCGTTCAATGCGACCATGAAAATTATCCAGCCCTCCGACCACACCACCGCCCTGCGTGGAGTGATGGATTCCTGGAGCAAGATTAACCCCCAGGCCGCCTGGAACGCACTCGAGCAGGAGCCGCACGCGCAAATCCGCCGTCAAATCATGGGTAATCTTCTCACTGATGAGGCTCGCCGCGACCCCAAGACCGCTTACGAACATTTGAAAAATATCCCGGAGGCGCGCGACGCACAGAATATCTGGACCAGTGTGTTCGCCGCATGGGCTGCCCACAGCCCGAGCGATGCTTTTGCCGCCGCCAAGGACATTCCCCAGGAAAGCTTGCGCAATGCCGCGCTGTCCGGCCTTTTTTCCTTCTGGTCGCAATATCGCCCCGATGAAGCCCTCGCCGCCATCAAACAACTTTCCCCCTCCGCCCAGCGCAATGTGGTGGTGGCCCTCGCTCTCATTCTGGTGGACACCGACCCGAATGCGGCCATGAAGCTCCTCGCCTCCGTCCCGCTGGGCAACAATAACAATTATCAATACCGCAATATCTTCGACCGTTGGGCCAGACGCGACCCCGCCGGCGCCTTTGACGCCGCGATGAAAATCAAAGGCTACAACAACCGCGACAACGCCCTCCAAGCCGTTTTCCAGGCCTGGGTTTTGTTCGACGACGACGCCATGCTCGCCGCGGTCGGCAAACTACCCTCGGGGCAAACACGCAATAATATCGTCGGCACCATCGCGCAAAACCTCGCCCAAACGGACCCCATGGCTGCGCTTTCGTTGCTCGACCAGTTTGCCGGCGTGGGCTCGGCGCGGAATTCCAACGTTTACAACCAGGTTTTCTCCACGTGGGCGCAAAATGACCCCCAGGCGGCTTTGTCCGCTGCTATTGGTCTGCCGCTCGGCAAAGGTGGTCGCCAGGCCATGCAAGGTGTCTTTCAAACCTGGATGCAAAATGACCCGACCGCCGCAATCGCCGCCGTGCAAAACCTGGACAGTGCCACCCTGCGACGGGACATCATCCAGAACACTGTCCAGCAAATGGCTTATCGCGACCCGGAACGCGCCGTCCAACTTTTACAAACACCGGGCATGATGACGGGCCTTAACCAGCAGTGGATCTGGAGCCAGGTCTATTCGTCCTGGGCACAAAACGACCCCGCCGCCGCCCTCAAAAGCGCGAACGCCATCACCAACAGCCAGGCCCGCGATCAAGCCATCCAAGGACTATTCGGCGGCTGGGCGAACCAGGACCCTGACTCCGCTTTCGCCGCGCTCAACTCCATCACCAACGCGCAGACGCGCCGCAACGCGCAGATGAACATCATTAACAACATGGCCTACCGCGACCCGCAAGCGACCTTCGCACTCGTACAAAGCCTCCCACTTACCCAGCAGGATTCCAATTCGTACAACCAAATTTTCAATTCGTGGGCGGACCAGGATCCCGCCGCGGCGTCCGCCGCCGCCGGAAACCTCCCCGTTGGCCGCGCCCGTGAGAACGCGCTCCAAGCCGTGGCCAGCTCCATGGCCAATACCGACCCGCAAGCGGCAATTGACTGGGCCAACAACCTCCAAGGCACCGAGCGCAACAATGCTCTCGGCAGTGTCATCAGCCGGCTGTCCAATCAAGATCCCGAGGCCGCCGCCGCCGCCCTCGACCAAATGCCGGACAGCAACCGCCGCAGTTCCCTCGTCCAACAAATTGCCATGAATTGGGCCAACACCGACCCCAATGCCGCGCTGCAATGGGTGGAAAATGCCGCCGGCGCCGGCTCCTACGACAACGCCGTGAGCCAAATCCTCACCCGCCTCGGTCAGAGCGATCCGAACGCCGCCGCCACCTACATTACGCAAATGGAGGATGGCAACGCTAAAAATAATTCGATTTCCAACCTGGCGCGCGAATGGGCGCAAAACGACGTCCAGTCCGCCATCGCCTGGGTGCAGCAATTGCCCGACGACAACAACCAGAATTTGCAGGCCCGCAAATCCGCCTACCAAAACGTCCTCGATTCCTGGGCCAATACCGACCCCGCCGCCGCCGCCTCGTATTTGCAAAACCTTTCGGCAAGCGATGTGAACCTGAGCAGCGAAGCCAATAACATCGCCCGTACCTGGGCGCAAAATGACCCAACCTCCGCCCTCGCCTGGGCTGGCAATCTGCAGGACCCGGCGATGCGCTCCGCGGCCCTCGGCACCGCTGTTGCCCAGCTCGCCAGCGCCGACCCGCAATCGGCTTTTACCTACGCTGAGCAACTTCCCGCGGGTAGTGATCGCGATAAAATTGTTGGTAATGTCATTGGCACCTGGAGCAGCCAGGACCCGGCCAAAGCCGTTGATCTGCTGGCCACCAGCAATCTCTCCGGTACCGCCCTCGATAATGCCGTCGGCACCATCGCGACCAACTGGCTGCGCGACAATCCCCAAGCCGCCTCCACCTGGATTAATACCATTCCACAAGGCTCGACCCGCGACACCGCCGTTTCCCGCCTCGTGACCTCCACCGCGGCGAACGATCCGGGTTCTGCCTTCGACTGGGCCACCACCATCGGCGACTCCAATCAACGTCTTTCTTCCATCCGCAACGCCGCGACGCAATGGGTCAATAAAGACCCCAACGCTGCGGTCAACGCCGTCCAGACTGTTTCGGGCATAACCGACCAGCAGCGCACCCAAATTCTCAATTCGCTGCAAAGTCAGATCAACGCACAACAATCGGGCGGCAACGTCGGCGGAGTCCGAGGAATGCCCCCCCCGCCGCCGGCACCACGCGGCGGCGCCCGTATCATCTACAGCAATTGAAGCGGTATGGATGCCAGTCAGGTAAATTTGATCACCAGCGAATACATGCCCATCCCGCATACGCCCTGAATGCTGTCACCGGCTTTTTGCGCGGGAATTTCGATGATGGTTTCTCCGGTGGATGGCAATTGCTTGCGCACGCCGAGCCTGGGAATGGAAAATGCCGTAGTGCAGTCGAACGTCCCTTGGGTTTTCATCTTGAGCAATACCGGCACGCCTGCTTTCGCAGTAACCTCTCTCGGCTGATAGCCTTCCTTGACGTTGACCTCGATGATTTGCTTGTCGGCCGACGACACAGCCGCCACGGGTTGAACAGCGCTCTTTTCACTACCGGGTAAAGCAGTGTTCTTGGAAATGGCCAGCCACAAACCGCCACCGAAAATGAACGCAACGGCAAGCAAGACGATTTTTGTTTTCATAACGGGGTGGAAAATTATCAAAAATTAAAAATCGGTTGAATCAAGCCGTAACCAGCCAGACTGCTCAGGATATCGTAAATCCCAAACAGCACAACCAGCAATCCGGCCGTCTTGAAGAACACTCCCGGATGCCGGCGCCCGGGTGCACCCAGCGCACTGAAGCTTAACAAAGCCAGCACCGGAAAAGTTCCCAGTGCGAAACAAAACATGGTCAAGGCCCCGGTCAGGAAGTTCCCGGTAGTGAGCGTGTAAATCTGCATGGATTGTGTGAAACCACAGGGCAGGAAAAACGTGGCCGCCCCCAGCGCGACCGGCATGATTCGCGCGCGCCGACCAGCCAGTGCCTGGATGCGGTCGCCCAAGTTTCGCGGCAGCAATAATCGAAATTTTTTCGCCCAAGGGAAAATATGCAGCAGGCTGACACCCATCATCATCATCAGACCGCCCACCACCAAACCCAGAATCATGGAACCAAACGGGCCAAACCGAAATATGGAACCAGCCGCCCCCGCCACCCCGCCGAGCACAAAAAATGAAACCAGCCGCCCTGCATGAAACAGAATTTGCGGGCGCGTCTTCTCGCCTTTTTGCGCATAATAGGCCGACAGTGACAGCACCAGACCGCCCACAATGGCCATGCAGGAGGACAATGAAGCGACGATGCCGACAATAAACGCAACCCCGTAGCCCATCTCCGAGGTGTTCACGAGCCTCCCCACGCCCAGCTTTTGCGCGAATAAAAAAGCCGCCATCAATCCCAACGCCACCGGCGCCGCCACAGCAAATTCGGACCAGACCACCGCATGCTTGCTGGGCGCAACTGAAAGCGAAAAGCCGTGTTTTTGCACCAGCCGGTCCAAGTCGCGCATCACGGCTTCATCCGACAGGCCTCCAAAATCACCCGTGACTTCGACGCATTCCCGCGCCAATGAAGCCTTCACCGTCGCCACGCCAGGTGCATCGCACAATTCCGCCTCGGTGAGTCGTTCACACGACGCACAGTGCATCCCACTTACATGGAAAATCAAGGTTCTCATGGTTTACAATTTCAGAACTTTCAATCGGAGCGCATTCGACACTACGGTAACGCTCGAAAATGCCATCGCGAGGCCCGCGAACATGGGCGAGAGCGTCCAGCCAAACCAAGGGTAAAACACACCCGCCGCCAGAGGGATGCCGATAAGGTTGAAGGCAAAAGCCCAAAATAAATTCTGCCAAATCACGCGCATGGTCAGGCGAGAAAGGTTCACTGCTTTCACCAGTTTGGCGAGGTCGCCGTGCAGCAGCGTGACGCCCGCCGTCTGAATTGCCGCGTCCGCCCCATCGCCCATGGCAATGCCAACATCCGCCTGTGCCAGCGCCGGAGCATCGTTAACACCGTCTCCCGCCATCGCGACGACCAGTCCCCGTGCTTGCAGTTCCTTGATTTTTGCCAGTTTGTCCTCCGGCAGCGCCCTGGCGGTCACTTCGTCAATCCCCACGCATCGGGCGATGTAACGCGCCGTGTTCTCGTTGTCCCCGGTCAGCATCACCACACGCATTCCCAATGCACGCAACTGCGCCACCGCCGCCGCCGCCGACTCTTTGGGCGCGTCGGCGACCAGTGCGACGGCGAGGAGACCGCGCGATGAACCGAGCAGAACGGGCGTGCGGCCTTGGGCTGTTTCCTTTTCCAAATTTAAACCCTCCAGCACCCACCCACGTTCGCGGGCCAGCAACTCGCTCCCGGCGAAATATTCCACCCCATCAATCACTCCGCGTACGCCCCGGCCCTTGAGCGCCTGGAATGCCAAAACGGTCAGCAGGGAAATTTTCTTTTCCTCGGCTCGCAAGATGATGGCTCGCGCAATCGGGTGCTCGGACCTTTTTTCCATCGTGGCCAAAACGGTCAATGCCCGGGCTTCGTCCACGCCCGCCATCGGACGCAATTCAATCAATTCCGGCCGTCCACGGGTAAGGGTGCCGGTCTTGTCCACCACCACGACATTGACCTCGCGGAGTTTTTGCAAGGTCGCGGCGTCCTTGATCAAAATGCCCGCGCCGGCGCCTTTGCCAACACCAACCGTGACGGCCGCGGGTGTCGCCAGGCCCAATGCACACGGGCACGCAATGACAAGGACGCAGACAAACGAGGAGAGCCCCAAGGTCAGCGCGTGCGCAAAACCGAATGTCCCCGTTCCAAACGCCAGCCATAGAACCAAAGTAATTACCGCCACCACCAACACCGCCGGAACAAATACCGCCGCGATCTTATCCGCCAGCGATTGCACCGGGGCTTTGCTGGCCTGTGCCTCGCCCACGAGCCGGATGATGTGCGCCAGCAGGGTGTCACCGCCAACCTTGGTCACTCGAAAAGTGAAAGACCCGGTGGTGTTCATCGTCCCGGCGACAACCGTCGCGCCGACGCCCTTCCTCACCGGCACAGACTCGCCCGTCACCAGTGATTCATCCACATGCGACTCGCCCTCGACGAGCACACCGTCCACCGGAATTTTCGTACCGGGTTTCACGATTACGCTATCGCCGACAATGACGTGTTCAACCGGCACTTCCATTTCAGGTCCCTCGCGCAATACCAGTGCGCTTTTGGCCTGGAGGCCCAACAAACTCTCCAAGGCCGCCCCCGTCTTGAGCCGCGCCCGCGCTTCCAGGTATTTGCCCAAAGTCACAAAGGCGATCACCACGATGGTGACATCAAAATAGCCGTCGTTGACCTCTAAATAGGCTTTAAAATGCGCGCCAAAGAGCACAAGAACGAGGCTGTAAAAAAAAGCCGCCCCCGTCCCCAAGCCAATGAGCGTGTCCATATTCGCCGCGCCGTGGCGAAAGAAGCGAACGAGCGCACGCAGATACGGAGCACCCACATAAAAGAGAGTGAAGGCAGCCATGAACGGCTGCAGCCACTGGAAAATTTGGTGGAGTTTTTCCGGCATTGCCTGCAGCCAGCCAACGTCGGCCGCCAAATGCCAAGCCATGATCATCATCGCCACAACTGCCAAGGGAAGTGACGAGCGAATTTTTCCGCGTAGCACCATGAGTTCGTGCATCTGTTCCATCGAATCCGTGTTGTCAGTGCCAGCATTAGTCGTCTCGCCCGACACCAGCAACGAATAGCCCAGCGGCTCAAGCAAGCGTGATAATTCCTCAGTCCGCACCTGGCTTTCATCAAAGCCAACTTTGGCGATGCCCGCGTTGTAACTGACCTCGGCAGAACTCACGCCGGTCTGTTTGCGCAAAGTTTTTTCAACGATGCTGGCGCACGAGGCGCAGTGCATTCCGCGCACTTGAAAACTGTGGACGGTGTCCATCTTAATGGGTCAATCGGTAGATTTTCATCAATTCACGAATACCCTCCTGCTTGTCCTCGCGCATCCGTTTCATCACGCAAGTATCGAGGTGCCCAGCCAGTAATTCGCGTTCCACGGAGCGGAGCAGACCGATGACGCTGTCGACCTGCTGGATGATTTCCGGGCAATAGGCGTTGTCCTCGATCATCGCGATGACGGTGTCGAGCGTGCCGCGGGCCTGCTTGGCCAGTTTAAGGGATTTGGCCTTTTGGGAAGGAAGTTGTTTATTCATGGTAGTAACCTATAACCTAGGGTATAGGTTACAATACCTGCTTACAAGCCGCTTTTTAAAGGGCGTTATTCTAATCCGCTCAACTCCACCACCCTGGCCGTCTGGGGCGGGAAATCCGTCGCCTGCTCGTTATTGCCCTGATGCACGGGCAACACAAACAGCGACAGAACACCGTCGCGCTGCCAGCGCACCAAATCGTAAGTCGGCTCCCACTCCCCGAGCGGTTGATAGAGGACATCGACTGGCTGCCACTGCGCGTACGGGGGCCGGGCGGCGTACAGCCGCAGTCCCCCGCCAAATTCCCGATCGCGGGTAATCAGATAGGCTGTGCCGGTGCGGCTGACGGCGATTTCCGGCCGGGAAATGGGTATTTGCAGCGTGCCGCTTCCCGCGAGACTGAATTTCTGTGTACGTCGGCTCACCTGCTGCGCGCTCCACTTTTCCCCATTGAACCAGAGATGGAAATACTGCGGCACGCCATCGGGGCTATTGCAATAATAGGCGATATGCGGGTGCCCCTGAGCATCGGTCGCCAACGAACAGGAATTGATGAGATTTTGCCCCTGGGCGATGGCAAACACCTTCGCGTCACTCTGCACCGTGATGGGCAGGGTGAGTTTTTTGCCAGAGCTGTTTTCCCAAGTTCGGCCCCCGTCGTGCGAACGGGCGTAATAAATGTCGTGGTTGGTCGCGGCATTCGGCGAATCGCGCCAGCACCAAGCGAGATGGAGCACGCCGTCAGCACTGATTTCCGGTCGCCACCAATACGGGCTGCTCTGCCCCGCCCCTTCCAGAAGTGGCGCTTGCACGGTGCTCCATGTATGCGCCATCGAATCATAGTGGTTCAGGCACAACCGTCCATTGCCACTTTGGCCGTCGCGGTAGAAAAAATATAATTCGCCGTGTTGCCCCGGAATAAACGTCGGATAGGTCACCCGGCTTTCGAGTGTGCCCGTCATCGGCTTGGGCTCGCCAAAGTCAGCCCAGTCTGCCGTGCTATTTGAGCTGCGATAGTGCAATGGCTGGTCATGATGATTGTAGGAAAGGTGCCGCACACCGTCGCCGGACAAGCCGAGCACGACATCGTTGTGCGCGTCGCGGACGTTGCCCACGATATTCAGCACCTGGATATCCCAATCCCTTTCCGACAATATGCGTCGCGCCACGACGATGTGACCTGCCGGGTCGTAATAGGTGGCATATTGGTATTTCTCGTCGCTGGCCAGGGCTTCCAACCGGAAAATCGTCGCATTGATTTCGGTCGCGGCATAAGCTTGGCCCAGTGGATAAGCGCGAATCTGCGGCGGGGGAATCGGCGCATTCGCCGTGGATTCCGAGGAAGTTGCACACCCCGCCAGCCCCAACACGGCGGCAAACCATGGCATCGCAGAAGAAAGACGCATGGGAAAATCGCCGAAAATTCAAGGCCGCGACGCAGACTTCGCCGCATGAGCCTGCGGCAGCGCCTTGACCACCTCCCGCGCCAAATCCCCAACCAGGGCACTCAAGGTGTCCACATAAGCCGGAGCGGTTTCCCGCCCGGGCGCCACCCGGCGCGTGAAGGTTGATTCATGCGTGTAGTAATTTGGCTGGCCGCCCGGGCCGGAAATGCGCCACTGCGTGCGCAAAGTCACATCGCCACCGGGTGCTCCATCAAATTGCGTGACGCTGACGTACACCTCAAATTCCTGTCCAAAAGCCGGCGGCAAAGGGAACGCGGCGACATGCGACGAATCCGTCATCTGCTCAATATCCCGCGCCAGCACCCGAGAAAAGCCCTCACTCAACGGCTCCAGCCAGCGTTGGTATTCATCCGGAAAGGGCTGGTTGTCCGCCAGACGCGCCACGATCTGCGGACGGTCGAGATACACCGGCAAGTCCGTATAATACACTCCCAGGGAGAGCGTAGGATCCGGCGGCGGGGCGGGAGAAATTTTTTCCGCCAAGGGATTGAGCACGTAGCTGTGCGAAAGATCAGGCTGGGGCGAAAAAACCGAGCAGCCGCCCGCGAGCCCAATGAGGGCTGCGATGGTAATGGAGCGGGCCAGACGGAGGTAAATGTTCATGGAGATTCAAGCATCCGGCGTGATTAGCGCGGGCCGCCACCCAATGGGGCGCCAGAAGAAGTGGCCGCTTTGGGAGCGGGCGCAGGCGCAGCAGGCGGGGTGGAACTGCCTGGCGAAGACAGCGGACCGGAAGGCGGCGCCTTGCCCGTTACCACCGAAGTCGGATTGGCTTCCAAAAATTCCGCCAGAACCCGCATCGCCCGCGCCGCGTTGGAGATATCGTTGATCATTTTGTCCAATTCCATGTGCAATGGCGAATCCGGCGCAATCACGCTGCGCACCGCGGTCAGCGTTTGGTCCAGCGCTTCGAGCGTGGCTTGCATGCTTTTGGTCGTCGTCTGAATTTCACTGCTCAGCGGCTGCACCTGCGCATTCAGGCTCACGGCCAGGTGGTCGAGATCATCCAGGGTCGTGCCGAGTTTGCCGAGCGCATCCTTGATTTTCGGGTCGGCGAGAATGGCGTTCAAATTGTTTGCCGCGGAAATGAGGGAATCATTCAATTCCTTTAGGTTCAGTTGTTCCACGCCTTTGGTCAGCTCGTCCGTGAGGTGATTAATCTTCCCGGCCATTTCCGCGAAGTCCACCTTGCCCAGATTGCTCAAAGCGGTGGTGACGGACTGGATGACCTCGCTCAAACCCGACGGAACGGAGGGAATTTCCTTATACTCATGGGAGAGGCCCTCCAATTTCACTTTACTGCCTTGAGTCTCAAAGTAATCCAGCTCGATAAAAAGCTGGCCGGTGACCAAGGTCTGCATCTGCAACCTTGCCCGCAGACCACCCTGGACTTGCCCTTCGAAAACCTGCGGGTCGCCCAAGTCATGGGTTTCGCCAAGTTCCCGGTGCAGGCGCGTGGTGTCAATTTCGATGAGCACCGGGATGGCGTCGCTGTTTTCGTCCTGGTCGTAGCGGATGAAAATGTTCGTCACTTCGCCAATTTGAACGCCTTTGAACTTGACGGCTGAACCAACATTCAACCCGTTGACCGAGTCGGAAAAATAGATGATAAACTTCTCTTTGTGGTTAAAAAACTTCCCGCCGCCAAACATGAGCACACCCACGATGGCCAGAATGATGGCCCCGGTGACAAACAGGCCGATCAGGGTGGGTTTAGCGCGAACGCTCATGGAAAAAACCAATGATGGGGGTTGCGGTGGAAAAGGCCAAGCTGCAATTACGGTTTGCGCCGGCCTGGCGCCGCGACAAAGGGCGCTCCGGTGGCGGGATCATGAGACAGTTGCAGCCCCACCATGCCACGGTTGAGAAAAAGGCGCAGGTTTTCGTTCCCGGTCCGCTCGCGCAGCGATTTGGGATCACCGAGCCCACCCATCGCCCGGGTGGTCGCATCGAGAAAAATCGCGCGATCGGCGATGGCAAAGATGCTCGCCAGCTCATGGGTAACCACCACCACCGTCGTGCCCAGCGAATCGCGCAGCTCGAGAATCAGCTCGTCCAGCCGCCGCGCGCTCACCGGGTCAAGGCCCGCCGAGGGTTCGTCAAAAAATAAAATTTCCGGATCCAGCGCCATCGCCCGCGCCAGGCTCGCGCGCTTGCACATGCCACCGGAAATTTGCGCCGGATAAAATTCCTCGAAACCGCGCAACCCGACCAGCGCCAGCTTCAGCGCCACCGTCTCGCGAATGTCCGCCTTGCTTAATTCAGTGAATTCCACGAGCGGAAAGGCGACATTCTCCTCCAGCGTCATCGAACTCCAGAGCGCCCCACCCTGAAACATGACGCCAAATTTGCGCAGCATCTGGTTGCGCTGCTCTTCGTCCGCTTCGGTAAAATCCACCTCGTCGTAGTAAACCCGGCCTGCCGCGGGTTTGAGCAGCCCGATCATGTGCCGCATCAGCGTGCTTTTACCGCTGCCGGACCCGCCCATGATGACAAACACCTCCCCGCGCGCGATGTCGAACGTCAGGTCTCGCATCACGACAAAGTCGCCATACGCCATGGTTAAATTGCGCACAGAAATCTGGGCCGCTAGATCGTTTTCAGGCATGGGGCAATCGGCTCACATCTTGAGAGTGTTGAAAATCACGGCAAAAATCGCATCAGCCACCACCAGGCAGGTGATGCCGGAAACCACCGCCCGGGTCGTCGCGAGGCCGACCGCCGCCGAACTGTTGCCACACTCCATGCCGCGAAAGCAGCCGGTTGCCGCCACAATCAGGCCAAAGAAAAAGCTCTTGATGATACCCACGGAAAAATTTGTCAGGTCCACCGCGCCTGTAATCTGGTGAATGTATTGCGAGTAGCTCAGGCCCATGGATAACGCCACCACCATGCCGCCGAACATGCCGACGAAATTCGCGTAGAGCGTGAGCAAGGGGAACATCACAAAAAGGGCAATCATGCGCGGCAACACCAGGTATTCGATGGGCGACAGCCCCATGGTGCGCAATGCGGCAATTTCCTCCGACACTTTCATCGTGCCCAGTTCCGCCGCGAACGACGCGCCCGTGCGCCCGCTCATCAGCACCCCGGTCATCATCGCCCCCATCTCGCGCACCATCGCCAGGCCGACCAGGTTCGCGATAAAAATCAGCCCGCCGTAGGGCCGCAGTGTGACCGCGCCAACGTAGGCCAGAATCAGCCCCATCAGAAAGGCAATCAATGTCACTATCGGCAGCGCATCCGCGCCGCAGTGCTGGATTTCCAGCCACACGTCCGACCAGCGGAAGCGCGCCCGGCCCATAAAAAACCGCCAGAACGCCGTGGTGCAATCACCGAGAAATTCAAATATCTCCACGGTCCCGACCACGGCAATTTCGGCGAGAATCCCAATTCTCGCGAACAAATTTTGCCGCTCGACACGTGGCTGGACGTCTTCGGCGTGCGGCACGGCGGTGGCCAGTCGCAGCAATTGCCGCGGTCCCAGCGGCAGACTTTCAAAATCAAACGCCGTCTTCGTGGCCAGGCAGATGTCGTGGCAATGGAGCAAAAAGCTGATGAGCGCGGAGTCATACTCCGTTATGCCAGCAAGGTCGAAGCGCATGAGGCTTGGCAGCGGCCCACCTTGCGCCATTTCCACCCGCACCGCCGCCGAGTGCGGCCGGCTGCCCGTCGATAGCGTCCACGGCCCGCGCAAACGCACACACAGCACGCTCCCTTCGCGCGTAATGGTCAGCGCGTCGCCCGTGTCTGCCGGTGGTGAAGAGTTCTTGCCCATGGGGTTCGGTCTTGAAATGGCCGCGTCTTTCGCGCCTAGTAAAGACGATGCGAACCACCCGCGCTCCAATCAAGGCCATTCTCTACGACCTCGACGGCACCCTGGTGGACAATTTTGGCGCGATCCACCGCTCCATCGTCCACGCCCAGCAGGTCCTTGGTCTCCCGCCATCCACGTATGAAAAAGTCCGCACGGCCGTTGGCGGCGGCATCGAGTTGACGCTGACCCGCCTCGTCGGCGCGGAAATGGCTCCCAAGGCCCTGCCGCACTTTCAGGAATTTTTCCCTACCGTGATGCTCGAAGAACTGCATCCCTTGCCCGGCGCGGCCTGGATGCTCGAACAACTCCACGCCCGCGGCCTGCCCCAGGCTTTGCTGACCAACAAGCACGGCGACTCCGCCCGCGCCATCATCGCCCACCTTGGTTGGAGCAAATGGCTCGAACTTGTTCTTGGCACGCATGACACCCCTTGGCGCAAGCCCCAGCGCGAATTCGGCCTGCACGCCGTCGAGAAACTCGGCGTCACCCCGGCGGAGACCATCATGATTGGTGATTCGCCCTTCGACTTGGATGCCGCCACCAACGCCGGCCTGCGCGGCCTCGCCGTCGCCACTGGCAGCCATACCCGCCCGCAACTCCTCGCCCACCAACCCCCGCCCGAGGGCGTGTTCGATAATTTGCAGGAATTGGGCGCGGCGATTTTTGGACTTAAGCCTGCTGCCACTTAATTTGTGACCGTGGAAGGTTCATTTTTCCGCACGCGTTCGCCAATTCTCGGACCCACCGCACATCAAGCCGACAAACCCGGCCAGCGCTATCAATATTCCCGAAATGATCAGCAGGTTGATATTCAACCAATAAAAGTATGTTTCCAGAACTTTCTCAATGAGAGTGACGTGAAAATACTCGTCGTTAAGCAGGCATACAGAAACGCTGGCTGCTTCCAGTCCCAACATTGCCAGACCGGTTAGCATAACGCGTCTGGCAAATTTTTTTGGTTTAACCGACGACGTCCTCGCGAGCAAAATCCAGACCGTCGGAAGTAACAAATATACCGCGAAGCGGATGAATATCTGGCCCCATGTGGAAATTTCAGGTGGGTTCATGCAGGGACGGGTCAACTTCAAATTCGGTGTAATTGATGACTCAATCGAGAATATTAATACTTTATGGATTTTGGGAATTCACCGCTATAACCCGAGCAGCTTCCGTGCGGTGCCGCCTAAAACCAACTCCAGTTCCTTCTTCGTCAGGCCCGATTTCTGCGCCTCGGCCAGCGGTCGCGTGAAGTCCGGCTCCTTCTGTTCACGGGGAAACACGCGCAGGGGATAATCGCTCCCGAACAAAATCCGCTCCGCGCCCACGACATCCACCACGTGCCGGTAAACCGCCGGATCATAGAGCAATGGGCTGGCCGCCGAGTCGTAATAAACATTGCGCAAATGGGCGCGCGCCTCCGCGCTGGGCGTCATCAGCGGCAGCAGCCCACCCCAGTGCGCGAAAATAAAATTCACCTTGGGATGCGTCCGCGCGAGCCGCTGGTAATCGCGCAACGACGCGGCCACGTAGCCCGGGTAATCCCGCCCCTCCACTTCGGGCACGTGGATGTTCACCGGCATTTTCTCCGCCGCCGTCCACTCCAGCACTTTTTCCCACGCCGGGTTGTCCATCGCAAAACCCTGTGCCGCCGGAAAGACCTCGCCAATCCCGGAAAAGCCCATCCCGCGCGCACGCCGCAAATCCTCCAGCGCCGCCGCCCCGCCGAGCGGCTGCACGCACGCAAACGCGGAAAAACGGTCGGGACTCGCCCGCAGCCACTCCGCCATCACTGCATTGTGCCACACGCACGTCTCCTGCCACTCCCAATACCAACCCAGCAGCACGCATCGCTCAATCCCCGCGGCGTCCATCGCGCGCAACATCGTCGCCCGGTCGGCGAACCCCTGCAACGAACGCTTCCCGTCCGCCCGCGGCCCGACCAACTTCGCCCAATGCTCCTCACCCTGCGTGCGCGCCCAGCCCGCCGGGTCGGCAAAAACCTCCGGCGGATACGCGTGGGTGTGCGCGTCAATCACGCCCGAGTTTTGGCGCGTCGGCTGGTTTTTTTTTGGCTTCACGGTGCAGCAAAGGATGTTCCGCGCCGGCGTTGGCCGGCAACTCGTTCGGCAAGACAGCATAATACGCCGCCAGCCACAGACTCCACGACCATTTATAAAAAACGATGGGGAATACCAACCCGATTCCCAACCCCAGCCCGATGGCCACTCTTGGCGCCAGCCACCCGCGCAGCGCCATCAGCGCCACCGGCAGCATCAGCCCGAACACTGTCACCGCGTAATTGCAGACCATCGCGCCCAGGAAAAAGCCGTTGCCCCGGTCCCAACGGGTCCCACATTGCGGACACGCTTTAAGCAACCGCATGAGCGACCCATAAACCAACGCCCCCCCGCAATTCGGGCACTGTCGTTTTAAACCCCGCAGGATGACTTGCTTGGACGTAACGCGCATGGAGGAAGACTAGAGCCAATCGCGCCCAAGCGCAAACTTAACACAACAGGAAATCGGTGTAAGCGTTCGGGTTTCCTCCCGACCAGGTAGGTAATTGCCCCATAGAGGAAAAGACGCGGATTGTGTAGTATACTCTTAACCTTTTCCGCCTGAAATCATTCCTGCGCTCCTTGAAACAATCCACCTCTTTAAAAAATGAACAATGCCTCTCTCGGCCATCCAGCCAGCATCGCCAACCAAAACAGCACTCCAAAAAAGCCGGAACCCGCACCGGTTTTCTGCGCGCGGGACCCGGACCTTGACCGACCCTTGGTCCCACCGCCTGCGAACAGAACCGATTGTCACATCATTGCTTTAGCAGATGTTGGCTGGGGTAATACCATGTATGTGCGTGGGGACGGAGCCAACCTGCGCTGGGACATCGGCACCCCCATGTGCTGTGCAGGTGACGACCGCTGGGTTTTCGCCCATCCGGCAAATGATCCACCGAAGGCATTCAAATTTCTCCGCAATGACAGTGACTGGGCTTTGGGCGAAAATCACTCGGTTACGGGCCGGGAAATTTCGGTTTATACTCCGCAATTTCCCACTGCGTGAACTGTTGGCTCGCCAAAGACTTCCGCAATCAAGAGACAAGCTCCCCGGCCAGATTCCCAAACCGACCCGAAAAAATAGCATCATGAAAAAATTCATCATCATCCCGGGCCTGGCGCTCGTTTTGATTGCCGCGACCAACCTGCCCCAAGCCGGAAATGCTTCGGGACAAACCAGCGTAGCCGACACCGCCCTCGGCGAGCAGCAGGTCGAAAGGCTCTGGGCTGGCTTTGCGAAGCCCGACTTGTCGGCGCTCGACCAGTTCGTTGCACCGGGATTTCAAAGCCTACACGAGGATGGCGCCCGCAGTTGGCCGCAGGAACGCAAACTCGTCACCGAACTCAAAATTACGCCTTATGTTCTTTCCGACTACAAAGTCACCCGCAACGGCGATGCGCTGTTGGTTACGTATCAGTGCAAAGTCGGTGAAACCATCGCTGCCGCGCGACTGGCGAAAGCATCAACGCCGCGCCTGGACGTTTTCCAGCAAATTGGCGGCGAGTGGAAATTGCTCTCGCACGTGAATGTGCGCCATGTGGCGCCGTCGTCGGACGTCGACCCACTGATGATTGCGGATTCGCAGGAATGAGCTGAATGGAGCGTCGAGCCTTGCGGGCCGCGCCTGAAGCAACCACATCCATGCCCAAACATCAGCGGCCCGCCGCAATTCGGGCACTGTCGTTTTAAATTTTGCATGACCACCTGCTTGGACGTGACGCACAAAGTGGAAGGCTAGAACCCATTACGCCCAAGTGCAATGCTCTGCTCGGATTACTCGGTGAAGAGGGTTAACCTTGACGGCCATACCCGAGCTTTTTTAGAGTAACCCTTCCCTTGTAATTGCCTGGTGGTGTAACGGTAGCACAGCAGACTCTGACTCTGTTTGTCTAGGTTCGAATCCTAGCCGGGCAACCATTCGACTTTTTGGCGATTCGCAAGTTTCAGCATTTGACAATACACTGGAGGCAATTAGCTCCGACTTATTGCGCAGAAACCCTTCGTGCTTGTCTGGGGTTTACCGTTGGGATTTACTCAAGCTTGGCGCGCAGAAGCCGTTACTCCATGTCCCGAACCCGGAAAATTTCCCTGCTGGCCATGCTGCTTTGCCTGCTGGCTGGAGGCCTGGCACTGGCCCAAAACCCTTTTGGTGGTGGAGGGCCGGGTGGTGGTTTTGGCGGGCGGCGTGGGGGACGCGGCGGAGGCCGACGTGGTGGTGGCTTCGGCGGCGGTTTTGGAGGGGGGTTTGGCGGGCCGGGCGGCCCGACGTATGGACCGATGGTTCCCCTTGAAGGCGGTGGCTATGTAAACCAGGAGACTGTCAAAACCGCCCGAGAAACCGCGGGACACAGCGTGGACCTGCCCGATTGGACCAACAAGCCGGGTTTCAAAAACGACACTTTCACTTTTGCGCGCATCGCCTTCACCTCCGTCCCTGCGCAAGGCTGGCTCGGCTGGACGAACGACTACCCCGATGCCGATCTCAACCTTTCCTACCGCCTCAAACAATTCACCTCGATAAAAGTGGATCCAGACGCACGCGTACTTAGGCTGACCGACCCGGATTTGCCCGACTACCCTTTCATTTGGATGTCGCACCCGCAAGCAATGGAACTCAGCGCGCCCGAAGCCAGAGACCTCCGCCAATACCTATTAAACGGCGGCTCGCTGATGGTGGATGATTTTTGGGGTCCCTATGCGTGGGAGCATTTTGCGGAGCAGATGAACACCGTCCTGCCCGGGCGCAAATGGATCGAGCTGACCATGGACCACCCGATCTTTCACGGTGTTTTCGACCTCAAAGGTCCGATGAGCCGTTTGCAAGTGCCCACCATCCATATGTGGGAGCGCGCTTACGGCGGGTACACCCAAGGCAGCCTCCAAACCGACAGCTCAGGTGAGCTGGCCGACCCTCCAAATGGCTACCGTGGCCAACCCATGCATGTGCGGGCCTGGCTCGACGACAAAAACCGCATCATGATCATCGCCATCCACAACTCGGACACGGGTGACGGCATGGAGCGTGAAGGCGAGAACGAGGAATATTTCCATCTCTTCTCCGAACGCCGCGCCTATCCACTTACGATCAACATCATTTATTATTTCATGACGCACTAAGGCCGCCCGCATGTATTTCGTCTATATTCTGCACTGCGCCGATGGGACGCTCTACACCGGCATCACGAACGACCTCAAAAAACGTCTGCAGGCGCACAACCACGCGAAACACGGTGCACGCTACACGAAAACCCGCCGGCCCGTGGTCTTGAAATATACAGAACAAAAGCGCAATCGTGGTAGCGCTCTAAAACGCGAATACGAAATCAAAACCTGGTCGCGTACAAAAAAACTGGCGCTCATCACCCAAGGCAAAAAAATCCGGCGCAAAAGCACTTAGCTCGCGTCCACTTCCTCGCTTGGAGCGAATTTCGCGGAAACCCAATCGGCAACGAGATTCAGCCGCAGGACAAAAATCGCGTACACTACCGCCAACGCGGCCCAGCACCAGTAGCCCAGGTATTGGTAATTGTGCTTAATCTGCGCGCCCGTCCAGTTGAAGTCGTCCATCAGCTTGTTCATGTCGCCGTTGCTGTCGTCTTCGCCGTTGATCATGGAGCCCATCGGAATGTCCTCTGCCCCGTGATAAACGTCGTTCCAGTAAATCACGATGTGGAGAAATGCGCTCGCGCCGATGATAAAGAAAACGTACCTGCACATTCCCCAGCGAAAACCCTCCGGCATCTGCACATAGAAAAACGCCATCAGCAGCGCGCTGAGGTAGAACTCCCCGCCCACGCCGCCAAACGCGCTCCACCAAAATTCCCGTTGGTGCTCCGGCATGCGCCACGTCATGTAAAACTGCAATATCGCCAGCGCCACCGCCGTAATCATGGGCCAGAGTTTGAGTTCCTTCCAGCCGGACCAGAAGAGAAT
>Ga0206999_10025_pt2 | contig 32275 bp, 37 predicted proteins | sample Alteio_BWMinCont_92_FD_153482 | JGI IMG/M metagenome (GOLD analysis project Ga0206999, IMG submission 153482) | Enriched cells from forest soil in Barre Woods Harvard Forest LTER site, Petersham, Massachusetts, United States -... | ecosystem: Environmental > Terrestrial > Soil > Temperate forest >...
CCGCACAGTCGGGCAGGTATCGCCCTGCGACCGAATCGAACATGAGCACGTGATCGACTAGCGTCGGCGTCCGATTAGCGGGGCTTAAGAATTTGTGGGCAATTTCGCGGACCATGGCGGCTGTCGCTTGGTCCTGCAGAGCCTTAAGCTTAGGGCCGCTCCCTTCGTACCCTTCCGGCAGCAGCGAAATCACTCCGGCATTGCCAAAAAAATGACTGTCGCTGTCGAGCCAAACAGGTGAGGGCGCAAAGCCGTAGCCTCGAACAAAGGCCAGCTTGACTGTCTTGGGCCCGCGCGGACCGTCGATCTGTACTGACTTGCCGAATGTGATGCTGGCATGGCCGGTGGGCAGTAGGTCGATCCCCTTATCGCCTGCGGCGAGAATCGATTCGACATCCATTTCGCTGGCAAGCCATGGGCCACCGTACGTATTGTAGCGTTTGCTGCCGAAAGGCGCGGAGCCGGAATCGACAACCGTTTTCCAGTGCGCAACGCCACTACGGTCGACGCTGAAGTCCTCGGCTGCGTCACCCTGCTCGGAGTAGCCGCGGATGGCGATAGCCGTGGGCCGGCGATCGCTGCCGACGGTCACCAGTTCGTCCTCTTCAGTCACCCAACCCCGCAAGGACATCGACATGCGATAGGCCACCCGTCCGTCAGGCATCGTCCACGACCAAATGTCGCCATGTTTTCCGGCAGTCGAACTGATCGTGTAGTGGCGCGCGCCGGCGGGCGGTGTGCTCAACTGCTCCTTCGACATTGGCGCGGCAACGGCGAAGGTCGCGATTGCGGCAAACAGTGGCCCGAGCAACAGTCGGCGCATTTCTGATCCCCTTACTTAAGATCATCACAGACTGACAAGCGAGACCAAAAAGCGCAATGACTGTTTAGTAGGTAATGGGGCGGTCTGCTTTCTCTCGCAGGCCGGCAGATGGCGAGACACTCGCATGCCCATGCGGTACGGGGAAAGGGTGCTCGCGGCGCAGGGATCCGGGCGTTCGCCGGCGTGCGGCTCACCCTGTTCCTGTATTGAAGCCCGCGACTCATAGGGAGTACTGTCGCGTCTCATGGCAGCTGCAAAGAACAAGTCAAAAGCCACCCGTACCCGCAGATCCGCGAGCGCCAGGCGCACACGCGGAAAGCTCGCTCCGGGCGCAAGCGCCCGCGGGTTGGATGCCGCCGATGTCGTCATCGCCGTGGACAGCGCAGAAATCGCCGACGTCGTCGCGTTGATACGAAACGCCGGGGGCGCGCTTATCGGGGCTTACCGGGACCCATTGGGCGGGCGACCGCTTGTCCTTGCGTCGCTGCCTCTGAGCGCGGTTCAGCCCACCCCCTTTCAGCGCGATTTGTCGCCCACCCACGCGAAGCGGCTCGCGGTGAAGATCGACGAGACGGCGGCCTTTTTAGATCCACTGATCGTCGTGCGCGGTGAAGATGGCCGATTGTGGACGCCCAATGGCCGTCACCGATTGGCTGCCGGGAAGGTTCTGGGCCTGAAGCAGATCACCGCGCTGATCTCCCCCGATGAGGCGCTTGCCTATCGCATACTCGCCCTCAACACCGAGAAAGCCCACAACCTGCGCGACCGCAGCCTCGAGGTTATTCGCATGGCCAGAAGTCTCGCGAAGCGTCACCCAGCCTCCAAGGAGGCCCAGTACGCCGCGGAATTCGAATCCGCCGAACTGCTGACCCTCGGGATCGTGTATGAAGAGTCATCCCGCTTCGCCGGCGGCGCCTACAGCTCCTTTCTAAAGAAAGTAGATCGATTCAGCGAGCGCACACTCGCCGCCAGTTTGCGCGAGCGGGAAGGATTCGCAGCACGGTTGGCGGAAATCGAGGACCAGACCAAGCGTATCATTCAAACCCTGCAGAAGCGCGGTTTCAAGTCGCCCTACCTACGCAACTACGTCGTGGCGCGCATCAACCCAGTGCGATTTCATAAATTAAAGAAGGGTGATACTCAGCCGCCCATGCCTTTGGCCCAAGCACTCACGCGCATGGCAGCGGCCGCCAAGAAATTCAATCTCGAATCGGTGTCGACCGCGGACCTAGCATGGGTGGCGGTGGGCGCTGGCGCCCAAGAGTAACGCGCCGCGACTTCATCCAACTCGCGACGATTTGGATAAGCGTGACGAGCGAGGCCTTGATACTGCACCTATTTAGGTAGTCACGAAGTGACACACCGTGGAATTCTACTCCTCTAGCAGTGATCAACCCCGTCCTTGCTCCTTAGCTGCGCGAGCCATTCCTCCGCGCGCGGCAATGACGCGCTCTCCATACCTCATGGGCATTCTGGTGTCTTTCCAGTATTCTCCGATGGCCGGGCAGTGCGGGCCGCGACGCATTCAATCTGCGATGTCAGCGCCAATCTCTGGATCGAAATCGGCGACTCCCTCGCCGATAGATTTGTCGGCGAGTCAGTATTCACTCGGCAAGAGGATGGTGTTATCTGTGAACCACAATGTGACGCCTTCGAGGGGGAAGTCAGTGAATGGGATTTTCTTGATGTAGACGACGTTGTCACTTCCGTCCTCGCAGGTCAAATCAGCCGTCATGTCGGTATTTACGTTCAGTTTCCATACCTGGAATCCCTCGGCCCTGACGCGTTTATCGTAAAGCTGCGTGAGCGCAATCTCGTCGAGCAACCAATGGTCCCGCATGACCCCCGCATCACGCGACGCGCCAGCCGGAAGTACAGCGATAAAGTCTTGATTTTTCCCGTGCTGATGGACGGAGTTGAGGCGTCGATCTGGGCATTATGACGGCCAGGGTTGGCCGGGCGCACCCACGCCTAAGCGCCAATGATGGCTAGGCGGTGACCCCCGCAAATTTCCCGCATTCATCAGCAAGTCGATGAAACCTCAAAATCTCATTTGTGCAGTGCAGTTCGCCGCGTTTGCAGCTTGTATCTCTATGCGATACACTTGTGCGGTGATCAAGAGTTTCCGCCACGACGGATTGCGGCGGTTTTTCAAAACTGGCTCAAAGGCCGGGATTCAGCCAAATCATGCCAAGAAATTGCGCCTACTCTTGGCGAGACTCGATACATCCACCACTGCGGCGGATATGAATTTGCCGCTTTGGGGTTGGCATCCGCTCAAGGACGATCTGGCCGGCCACTGGGCTGTGTCGGTAAACGGAAATTGGCGTCTGACCTTCACTTTTGAAGGCACCGACGCGATCTTGGTCGACTATATGGATTATCACTGAGGAGATGACTATGACGCGCATGCACAACCCACCGCACCCCGGCGAGGTACTCCAGGATGGCGTCCTGGGTGGTGATTTGACGGTGACCGGGTTCGCCAAGCGCCTACGCGTTTCCCGCGTCGCTTTGTCACGCGTGCTTAATGGACATGCCGCCGTCAGTGCTGAGCTTGCGATTAGGCTGGCCGCCGCGCTTGGTGGCTCGGCTGAATCATGGCTCAGCATGCAAGCTGCCTACGACCTTTGGCATGCAGCAAAGAAGCGCCGTCCGAAGATCCAAAAGATCGAACGCGCGCACTTCGAGCGCGCGGCGGCTGCATAGAACTGCACATGTCCTTGAGGTCAAATCCATATGAAGGCCTATACATATTCAGAAGCGCGAAAAAATTTCGCGACAGGAATACGATAAGATCGATGCGGAGACAGTGTGATGAAAACGACGCTGATTGTTATTCAAAATGAAGCAGACCACGCTGACGCTAAAAGGTTGGTCGAAAAGCTAATGGGATCGAGTGATCCTCAAGATGGCGCACGGATGGTAGCTCAGGCCCGTCTGGTCGAAGCTTACGAGCGCGCACAGTGGCCGCGTACCGCGCCAGCACTTCCTGTGCTTCTCAGCTACTTAATGGATCAGCATAGCCTGTCGCGCGCCGATCTTGTGCCATTACTTGGAACTTCCAGCCGCGTGAGCGAGGTTTTGAAAGGCAAACGAGACTTGAGCATGACGATGGTGCGAAGACTCCGAGAGCGATTCAACGTCTCAGCGGACTTGCTGGTTTCGCGAGGGCGCGCGCGAAGCAGAGTGGCGGCTTAGTCCGACGCTCGCCCGCATCACTGCAAAGGGTCAACCTTGGCATTGTGACTGCCACGGTTGGGTGTCAATGACGCCCGCCTACCACCATCCGCGACGCTTAAACCAGAGGATCGGCAGAAGGATGCTGAGCGCAATGAGTGCCAGTCCATACGGGTATCCCCACCGCCAATTAAGCTCCGGCATATTGTGGAAGTTCATGCCGTACATGCCTGGCGATGAGCGTCGGAGGAATTCCCACCACGGATACGATGGTAAGCACCTTGAAGGTGTCATTCTGCTCTATCGCTGCGGTTGCGCCGGCCGCGCAGGTTTCCACTGCACGAGAAATTGCGTGACCGCGCTCGATTCCATGCGGCGCATGGCTTCGAATTCCCCGGTTCTTTGACTGTAAAGCAATTTACCGTGCATGTTCAGAATCGCCAGCGCGGGGACGCCCTTGTTTAGCGGGACCTGGTAGCGGCCGGCAATGCCTAAGTTCTGGTCCATGTGACCGACGTTGATGTGCACCAAGACGAAATTCGCATCCAAGATCGGCCTATTCGACGAGTCGTGAAAGTAAGAATCGAGAACCCGGCAATCCGTGCACCAGTCGCCACCAAAATCCAGGATGACGCGCCTGTGCTGCGCAAGGGCGACCTTCAGTGCGGCCGCTAAATCGGCCTCGGCCTGGACCGGAGCAGGGTAAATCTGACGCTCCAGCGCAATACCGGGTACGCTCGCGGCGAGTAAGATAATTGCGAATAGCGAGGCGTGCCATGTTCGAGCAGTGTTCACCCGCATACTATTGCGCAAATACGCGCGCGAGTCGAGCCGGCACTCTTGGGAAGTACTCTCAAGACACATAGGAGTTCGACTACTAACCTGCAGAGGTACCTGAATTTCGGCCCCACGCCGGATGCTTTACAAATCTTTACGCCCCCTGCAAATACGGCTAACAGTTGACGCGCAGACTGTTCATCGTCTCTTCACCTATAAGGGGTTACTATGAATACTTCCGCCGAACCCGGAAACACCGCAACGCCGCGTCGATCCCTCTTCAACCGCATGACCTTAGTCGCTTTTGTCGCCGGGGCTGCCCTGGCCTCTGGCATCGCCACGGTGGCGGCGAGCGGGATGGGCGGCATTCATCACGGCATGATGGGCGGTCCTCAAAGCGCTGCCGACGTATCCACGCACGTCGATCATGTGCTCAAGCACTTATATGTTGAGATCGATGCCACGGATGCACAGAAAGCACAAATCACTCCGCTGGTGCAGCAAGCCGTGAACGATCTTCTGCCGATGCACACGCAGCTGCAAGCGGCTCATACGCAAGCCATTGAGGCGCTGACGCAGGACACCGTCGATCGGACTGCGCTGGAAGCTGCCCGCGTTGCGCATCTACAGCTGGCCGACCAGGCCTCCAAGCGACTGACGCAGCTTCTCGCGGATGTCGATGAGGTGCTGACGCCGGCGCAACGCACCGCTCTTGCCGCTCATCTGAAACAAATGCACGCCAAGTCATAATGCGCTGGCATTGGCGGCTCGCTCTCTTTAGAGTCGCCGGCAATGGTTGAGCGAATTCTCGTTGTTGAAGATGATCTCCGCTTGGCCGACATGCTCCTCGAGTATCTCGGTCAGGCGGGATTTCGCGTTACGGTTGCATCCTTAGGCGCAACTGCTCTCGAGAAGCTATCCGACACGGACTACGACGCGGTCGTGCTCGATCTGATGCTGCCCGACATGGACGGGCTGAACGTCTGCCGCCAGTTGCGCGCAAAATACGATACCCCCGTGCTGATGCTCACCGCGAGAGGCGATGCGGTCGATCGAATCGTCGGATTGGAGCTGGGGGCGGATGATTACTTGCCCAAACCCTTCGAACCACGGGAACTGGTCGCACGGCTGCGCGCCATTATGCGCCGCCGCGCGCGCGCAACGACGGGAGAAAAGTCGTCACACTTCGGTCGCCTCGAGCTCGATACCGCCGCGAGAGCCGTTCGATTGGACGGCAAACCCTGCGAGCTGACTGGGTACCAATTCGATCTGCTGGTGGCACTGGCGAAAAACGCCGGCCGGGTCTTGTCCCGCGAGGTCCTGATGGACTTGGTCAAAGGCGAGGAATTCGAATCTTTCGACCGCTCTATCGATGTGCACATTTCGCGCATTCGAGCCGTCATCGAGGACAATCCCAAGAAGCCGCGGCGCATCATCACCGTGCGTGCTGCGGGCTACGTATTCGCCAAGGCACAGGACTGATGCTGCGCCTGTATCTGCGCATCTATATCGCACTGCTGGCCAGCCTCGCCCTGTTGGCTCTGGCCGCTTCGGTGCTGGTGCATTTCGCCGGCGGCCCTATGGAACAAGTCGGCGTCACGGTCGGACGACTGGTTCAAAACGTCCTACCGCCCGCGCGGGCGCCGGCCTCGGAGCAGCAGGAAGCGCTGCAAAGACTGGCCGCCGGACTCCAGGCCGATGTCACTCTCTTTGCCGAGGATGGGGTGATCATTGCCGCCGTCGGGCGCCCGCTTCCCATGCCAAGCGCGCGGCACTACCATCCGCTTAAGTTTGCGCACTGGCAGGGCAGCACGCTTTCAAGCGTGCGCTTGCCTGACGGTCGTTTGCTGGTCGCCAGCGTGGCGATCGGTTTCGGCGCCATTCGCTTGAATTTTCACTTACTCTTGATATGCGCGGCATTGGCGATCGGCGTGGTTGCCTACCCCATTGTTCGGCAACTCACCGGACGCCTCGAACGCCTGCAGCGCGGCGTCGACTCGCTCGGTGCCGGTGATCTGGGCGCACGCGTCGCGGTCGAAGGCCACGATGAAATCGCCGGCTTGGCGGAGAGCTTTAATCGCGCCGCGAATCAAATAGAGCGGCTCATCCAGGCGAATCGCTCACTGCTGGCCAATGCCTCCCACGAATTGCGGACCCCGCTGGCGCGCATTCGGCTGGCAGTGGAGATGTTGAAACAATCCGCCGATCCGAAAACCAAAGCCGGCTTGGAGCAGGACATCGCTGAATTGGACGGCTTGGTCGATGAAATTCTGCTGGCGAGCAGATTGGACGCAACTGCGAAAAACGATGTACGCGAGGAGATCGATTTGCTTGCCCTGGCTGCTGAGGAATGCGCCCGCTACGACGACGTTCAGCTCGAGGGCGCGCACGTTAAAATTCAGGGCGACCCGCGGTTGTTGCGTCGGTTGCTGCGCAATCTATTGGAAAATGCCAAGCGCCATGGCGTGCCGCCGACTCAAGTACGGTTGCAAAACGAAGGTGACACTGTGATGTTGAAAGTTTGGGACAACGGCCCGGGTCCAGCGCCGGCAGAGTTCGAACAGCTGTTCACGCCCTTCTATCGCCGCCGCGACAGCCACAACAGCACCGGCATCGGATTGGGGCTGTCCTTGGTCCGGCAAATAGCGCGCCGTCACGGCGGCGATGCCCGCTGCATCTCCATGGATGACGGCCGCAGCTGCTTTGTTGTTACGCTGCGTTAGTCGTCAGTACTTCATATTCTCCAAATCCTCGATCAACCCCGGCCCGGTCGGCTGCCAGTCCAGCGTCTTGCGCGTCCACTCGCTCGAGGCAGGCATATCCAAAGTCGCAAAGTGGCCGAACATCCCGAAGTGCTCGCCTGCCTTTGCAGCGGGGATTGCAACCACCGGCACCTTGAGGCCCTTACCGATCGTTTCCGCGATATCCCGAAGCGGCACACCTTGTTCCTGCACCGCGTGATACGTCGTCATGCCAGAACCGGTCTTCTCGACCACCAGCCGATACAGCCGCGCGACATCTTTTAACGGACCTGCGGCCCAGCGGGTCGCGCCATCGCTCACATAGGCCGAAACACCCTTCTCGCGCGCGATCTGAATCAGCATCGTTACCAGACCCTGCTTGCGCGTGTCATGCACCTGTGGCAGACGCACAATCCCCACATGCACGCCCTTTGCCGTCACAGCCCGCACCGCCTGCTCTGGCCGGCGCGGAATCGTCGGCGAATCCGTCGGAGGATCAGTCTCCTTGCGTAACTGACCCGGCGCGCCACTCGTGATCCCGATCCCCGAGGTCACGACCAGCAGCTTGCCCGGTTCCAGCACCGATCCCAGCGCCTCGATCGCCCTCATCTCGTCCGCTGCGTTCTGCGCAAACTTCGACCAATCATGGTTGAACGCCAGGTTCACCACGGCGTCCATCCCGGTCGCTCCGCTCCGCAGACCGTCGAGATCCTGCAGGTCGCCGCGATGCACCTCGGCACCCGCGGCCTTCAACTGCGCCACGCCTGCATCGCTGCGCGTAAGGCCGCGCACCTGATGCCCTGCCGCAATCAGTTCCTTCACCAGTTCCGTTCCGATGAAGCCCGTGGCTCCCGTCACAAATACACGCATCGTCGCTCTCCTACCGTTAGGGCGCGGCCCGTGATGGCCGCGCAAGAATTGACATTCGTGGCCCTGCCCGCTAAAACGGAGCCAGTCTCCGCATAGGAGGATAACCGGAGACACTCTCCGTTTCAATGATATTTTTAAATATTGCGTATGCCGAAAAAGAAGCTCCCGCTACCACCGCCCGCACGCAAGCCCCGCGCTGATGCCCAGCGCAACCGCGAGCGCATTCTTCAAGTGGCCAAGGAGGTATTCACCCGCGACGGCGCCGCCGCCAGCCTCGACGACATCGCCCGCCATTCAGGCATCGGGCCCGGCACGCTGTACCGCCACTTCCCCACCCGGGACACCCTCATCGAGGCGGTCTACCGCAGCGAAGTGGAAAAACTTGCTGCCGCCGAGCAGCGCTTCGCCGCCACGATGCCGCCGCTCGAAGCCCTCCGCGCTTGGATGCTGCTCTTCATCGAACACGTCTCCGACAAGAGGCTGATAATTCCCGCGATGGAAACCGTCGCCGGCGGGTTCGTGCGACTCATCGAAGGCTCCCGCCCACTCATCCACACCGCCTTCGTTGCCTCCGTCAAGCGAGCCATAGCCAGCGGCGATCTCTGCGCCGACACCAACCCCGATGACTTCGTCCGCGCGCTCGTCGGAGTCTTCCACACCACTGCTCTACCCGGCTGGGAACAAAGCGCCCGCCGCATCGTCGACATCCTGATTGCCGGCTCGCGCTCAACACCGAAGCGCGCTAACGACGCATCCGTTGCAGAGAAAATAAATACCCGCGGCAGACACTAGAAGAGTTCCGGCCGAAGAGTTTGAGATACCTGGAGTGGGTGCGCGCGGCCCCTAGCTGCTCAATTGTCAAAATTTCAATTGCCTCGCCATCGCGTCATGCACGTTAATTACAAGTGCTGGTGCACCATTGGCGATTTCTTTTGACCGAATCCCGCACACGCTCCACTTAGGGTCCATAGTGCTCGCCCTCAGCCGAATACGAGCTGAGTTGGTCAGCAAATTCTTGCGGGCTATACGTCAAGGTTATTATCTATGGAACAGTCGAAGAATTCTTCCGTCAATCAACAAGGCAGCACCACACATGCGGTCGCAATGAAGAACATCGTCGATACGGCGATTGCAGCGGGCAATTTCACCAAGTGGGTGGCAGGCATTAAGGCAGCCGGTCTTACCGATACCCTCACCGGCAGAGGGCCATTCACAGTCTTCGCGCCCACCGACGAAGCCTTCAAGAAACTTGCCACGGGCGCGTGGGATACCCTGCTCAAGGACACCGCAAAGCTCAAAGCCGTCTTGAATTATCACGTGGTCACGGGACACGTGTTGGCGCAGAACTTGAAATCTGCTGACGTTATGACCGTTCAGGGCAGTCCCTTGACGGCCGTGGTATCTGGTTCGGACGTACAGGTGAACGGTGCGCATGTGAGACAGCGTGATATCACCGCATCCAATGGCGTCATCCACGTCATCGACGCGGTCATTATGCCGAAAAACTGGCAATTGCTCGCAGCCGCCGCCTAAAAACGTCGGTTGATCGGCACTGGAAGGTGCACCAAGGGCCCTACGTATGAGGTGACCCCCGCAGGTTGGACGGGTTGAAGTACTAGGACGCTAATAAGGGCTGGGTTCTGTATTCTACAGGGCTCAGCCCTTTTAGTTTGAGCGTGATCCGGTCGTGGTTGTAGTACCTGATATAGGTATGCAGTCCCTCCTGAAGCTCCTGGATGCTGTTAAATTTTTGTAAGTAGAAGAACTCGGCTTTTAGCGTGCCAAAGAAGCTCTCCATGGCAGCGTTGTCGAGACAGTTGCCTTTTCTTGACATGCTTTGGACAACTCCGTGCTTGCGAAGCTCTCGCTGGTAGCTGCGCATCTGATACTGCCAGCCCTGATCTGAGTGGAGAACTGGCTTGTCCTTGCTTCGCAGGCGGCCAAGAGCGTGCTGAAGCATTTGATCGACCAGGCGAATAGGCTTCGTGGAGGTTTCGTAGGCGATAATTTCTCGATTGAACAGATCCATGATTGGAGAGAGGTAAAGCTTTTCTCCCGCGATATTGAACTCTGTTACGTCCGTTACCCACTTCTGATTGAGAGATGTCGCTGTGAACTGGCGTTTCAGAACATTCGGGGCAACGACGCCTATCTCGCCCTTGTAAGATCGGTATTTCTTCGGCCTCACAAGCGATTTGAGACCCAGGATTCCCATTAGTCGCTGCACCAGTTTGTGGTTCACGACTTGTCCTGAACGTCGCAGAGCGGCAGTTACCCGTCGATACCCGTAGCGTCCCTTATGCCTGTGGTAGGTCTCGCAGATCTTGAGTTTCAGTTTGGCGTGCTTGTCAGCTGCCCGTAGTCTTTGCTGCTGATAGTAAAAAGTGCTCCGTGGCAGAGCCGTTAATTTGAGCAAATCGCTGACCCGGTAATCGCGCCTTAGCTCATCCACTACTTGCGCTCTTTCGGCGCTTGTCGAGCTCGAACTAAGGCGTCCAATTTTTTTAGATAGGCGTTCTCCATCCTCAGCTGCTTCAGCTCAGCGATCAACTCCTCTTGCGATCGCTCTGCGTCAGGCCGCTCTGGCGGCGGCTTGTCCTTTGTGGGGTCATTCATGGCTTTGGGCCTCCTCCCTCGCTTGCGTGGCTTTAGTGCCTCAACGCCGCCTTCACGGTATAAATGCTCCCATCTGGGTAGGCAACTCGGATTGCGAATGTTGAAAATCGCAGCGGTATCAAGGCAAGACAGCTTGTCTGCCCACATGCGCCGCAGAACAGATAACTTAAACTTGGCGCTGTACTGACTGTGTTTTCTCGCAAACCCCTCGGCCCCATGGGCTCTGTAGAGCTTCCCCCATAGCTTAACCTTGGAATATGCAAGCCCGTGCTGAAAAGCTAATGCTCTCGCACCAATGCCACCCGCAAGGTAGGTCTTCGCAATCCATACCTTGAACTTCGGACTATATTTGGACAAGAAAAACCCCCGAAAGCTGTGTCCAACTTTCGGGGGTCATTTCAGTAGGGCCTTTCTCTTTATTTGTCTGGCGACGCTTAATTTGCGCATTCCGCACACAAAAAGTACTTCATCCGCCCCATACGGCCGGTAATCTTCGCCAGCGATCACTTCTTTCTCCAACCTCGGCTTAGATTTCACCCGGTGAAAATCCGAGCCGAAGCGTAAGCGATGGACATTATCCACTTCACGCTCGGCACCGCCGACCATTTAGATTCTCATCAAGCCACCGCCGCGCGCTTTCTCCCCTTGGCCGAAGGCAGCGGCAACGTTCACTTGAGTTGCCTACACTTGGAGGAAAACGGCACCATCACCGCACCCTCTACCAATCATTCCGCCGCACTCCTCGTCGTGCGCGGCCGGATCACTGTCACGACCTTCCACACCCCGATGCGAATCGACATCCTCGGCGGCATGGGATGCTTACTCGCGAAGGACGATCCCTATTCGCTGACTTCCGACCGCGGCGCCATACTCCTGATTGTCGAGTCGGATCAGCTCATAGCGCACGAGCCCGGAGCGAATTGCGGGGCGAGATGGCCAGGCGACAATGTGACCTAGTGACAAAGGAAACGTCAGACGCTCCTCACGAGTCGGTCAGACTGTATTTAGGCCAAGCGATCGCTCATAGCACACTGCGGGACTGCGAGTCGCTCAGAACCGTGATAACTTCAGGACCACTCAAAGCAAGGCAATCAGGCACCCCACAGTGAAAAAGTTCTGCAGAGTGTCCCGCTGGATTGGAGTAGTGGTGCTGTTGGCCGGTGGATACTCGGTGTATCAGGTCGGCTTCCTCAACCCTTTCGCGATCAACACGCTGGCGAACCGAAGGGCGTTTCTGTTCCTGGTCGAGAACCCCGAACTGTTGGCGTCATGACTGTTCTTTCTGTCCGTCATCGCACCGAGTACAAATACCGACAGCCCGTTGCACTGGGAGAACACCGCTTAATGTCGCGGCCGCGCGATAGTCATGATCTACGACTGCTGGATACTGCGTTGCGGGTGTTACCTCAACCCAGCGAGATTCGTTGGATGCACGACGTTTTTGGCAACTCGATCGCTGTCATGTCCTTCACGGATAAATCCGACGCGCTGATTTTTGAATCCTCGTTTCGCGCCGAGCATTTTCCTCTGACTGAACAAGCGATTTGGATTGAACCCTATGCACAGCAGTTGCCCTTTAGCTATAGCAGCGACGATAGTGCGGATCTTGCGCGCTCGATGGAGCGCCAGTACCCCGATCCTGAGCATGCTGTTGATCAGTGGGCAAAGGAATACGTGGATGCTTCACCCGACAGAGCGACGCTGAACATCCTCCTCTCGATAAATCAAGCCATCAAGAGCGGCTTTGTCTATGAACGGCGTGAGGAATTCGGCGTGCTCGCGCCAACCGACACCTTGCGGCTGCGTTCGGGAAGTTGTCGGGATTTCGCGGTGTTCATGATGGAGGCAATTCGCAGTCTCGGCCTGGCCGCGCGCTTTGTCTCCGGCTATCTTTACGATGAGCAACTGATCGGAGCACAGGGCGGTTTGGTAGGCGGTGGCGCGACCCATGCGTGGTTACAGGTCTATCTACCCGGAGCGGGCTGGGTAGAATTTGATCCGACCAACGCTGTGATGGGCGGCCGTAACTTGATTCGAGTGGCAGTGGCGCGCAATGCCTACCAAGCCTCCCCGCTCGTGGGCGCGTTCGTGGGATCAACGGATGATTTTCTGTCGATGAACGTGACGGTGGAAGTAACCGCCGAATAACGCGCCGCGGGGCAAGTTAGCGAGGCACGATGCCGGAGCGTCGCGGGCGAAGCGTGCCGGCGTAGCGACAAACGAGATGACATGGAACTCTAGATCTGCCGATGGAAGGGCGATATGTCAAATAGGAGCGGTCTCGAGTGGCGCGTTCGCCGTATCACCGCATTTGAATTGCCCCCGACGCGGGCGTAGCATTTTCTGCAAGAACAACACGACAGGTTGGACGTCGCTCGACAGACAGTCGACATCTGCGCCGTGCAAGGGACGGATGGCGTCGCGGAGGCGATCACCCAGCATCCAAAGCGGCGACGGCGCCGGTGTTCGTTCGACTCGTTCAAAAACATAGAAGGGGAGCCTCACACATGAAGAAAGGACTACAACTATCGCTCGGCCTGATGGGCGCGCTCGCGCTGCTCGGCGCCAGCGTCACCGCAGCCGCGCTAGAGCCGGATCAGCTCGCGGCCACCTCGCTCGCCAATGCGCGCTCGCTGCACGTGCGCGGGCCAACCAACGCGGTCGGTGCGGCCCAGCTGGCCGCGGGGCTGCAGAACACCTCGAGCAACTCCGGCGTCCCCGGGATCGACTCGCTGGTCAACTTCACCGGTCAGTACCGCGCGAACGGCGTCGATTCTTCCGGCAATCCGGTGACACACTGGACCTACGCGATGGTCGGCCACTCACCGCGGTCGGAGGAGGGCGTCACGCTGCGTGCGCCGGTGATTGCGGTATCGATGGATCTGCGCGACATGAAAGGCCATGTGCGCCACGTCAACGGCCACCGGCTCTACTCCGACGGCACGCAGTACGTGCAGCCGGTGTTGCAGTCGCCGATTTTCCAGAATTTCTGGTATTCGAGCAGCGACCGGCCGACACAGTACACGGACGCCATCCAGCGTGCCGAGTTCTGGGGCGACCTCGAGGACGGCTGGCACACATTGCTCACACCGTTCGTCGGCCACGAGCGGGTGATGCAGCTGTCGCAAGACCCCGCCTGCGGCACGACCACCAACGGGGTTGCCGGGCATTGCAACTACGAATTTGCGCTCAACACGGACGGTAGCTGCTGCGCCTTCATTCTCGTCGACATCAATGTGTTCAGCAACGCGTTGTTCCCGCCGACCTTTCCCGTCGACAACACCACGATTATCGGAGCCGCGGAACTCAATGGCGACATGACGACCCAGGACGTATCGACGACGCTGTTCCCCAACACCTTTCTCTACCTCAACGGCGATCCGACGCAGTGCTGCGTACTCGGCTTTCACTCGTTCGACTTTGAGCCGGGTGTCGCCAGCAACGGCAATGTGCAGCGCTTCTATGTCATGAATTATTCGGCATGGATCAGTCCAGGCCTGTTTGGCGCGGCCTTTACGGACATCACGGCGGTGAGTCACGAGCTCGCCGAAACTTTCAACGATCCCTTTGTCGTATTCGACGGCGTCACGAACCTCACACCGTGGTGGCTGAGCCCGAACGGCAACTGCCAGAACGACCTCGAGGTCGGAGACGTGGTCGAGGGCCTTCCCAATGCGACGTATCCGATCACGATGCACGGCTTCACCTACCACCCGCAGAACGAGGCGCTGCTGCCGTGGTTCGAGTTCCAGAGCCCATCGAGGGCCATCGGGGGAGCGTATTCCTACCCCGATCCGAGCGTGATCACGGCGCTGTCCCCGCCAGAGAAGGTCAACTGCGCGCCGTAACCGCGACACTGACCGTCAGCCTGTAGCGCCGGAGGGGCACCCGATCAAGGGTGCCCCTTTCGTTACGGTCCCGCGGTGACGGAGAATGTGCTGCGTCCGGCAGCCGTCGAACTTCTCGGTCGCAGCTGCGGGAACGGGATTGGCTCTGACAAACCACTTAGGATGCGGCACATGCTGATTTCACCGGCTATGCTCGGCACCTTCACTGTTGGACTCGCGCTCTCTTTGGCTGCGCCGGCTGCAAATGGCACGCAGCCACTGCATCCGTGCGACCAAATCATCCATCTCTGTAAGCAAGCAGGCTTCGTGGAGGGTGACTACAAGAAGGGCTACGGATTGTGGATCGACTGCATTGATCCGATCATGCGCGGCACGAAGCAGCCAGCAACTGCCGACAAGCCATTGCCGCAAGTTTCTCAGGAACTGATCGAGGCCTGCAAGCAGAAAGACCCGAACTTCGGCGAGCGTAAAGGTGCCCCCAAGGGAAAGTGATCATCGGCAGAGCTACGCCTCAGAATGGCTCGCGGCGGCTTCGCGGAGATTGAGTGTCTTCATATGTCTTGGACCTCCAGGTTCCATCTTCTTCGTCGGCCGGGCGGTTCGCCATCGGCCTGGAAGCTAGAAAAGAATCAGGGCTCTCAGTCGCGTTCGGTGGCACAAATCGGATTCGCGTGCACGCCTCAGCTCAGCTTCTCGAGCAGTCTCGCGAGTTCCGCCTGCTGCGCTGAGTTCAACCGTGCCAGCCGCGCACCGAACGCTTTCGACATGAGCGCAAGCCCACGCGCCATCGTCTTGCGCCCCTCGGGTGTCAGGATAAGGCGGTGGCGACGCAGATCCGCGCCATCAATTTCACGGCGCAAAAAGCCCGCAGCTTCGAGCCGCTTGATGTACATCGTTATACTGGGCTTCGGCATGCTCAAGGTCCCGGCCAGTTCCGCGGGGTGCGGGTGTACGTCCACCTCCGCGAGCACGAACAGCTCCTTCGTCTCCAGCCCGAGTTCGGTGATGTCAGGCGCGATGCTGGTGATCACCGACATCACTAGCCGGTAATTAAGGGACCAAATCTTCCCGACGTCGATTTTAGGCACGGGCACTTGCAATTTATTGGTTTAATATTAAACTATCGTAACTCGGTACTAGTACATAATTGTACCATATTCCAAACTCGGAGAGCAGCATGTCCCTCGACCACTATATTACCCTCGGCCGTTCAGGCCTGCGTGTCAGCCCGTTCTGTCTCGGCGCGATGACCTTCGGTGAAGACCTCGGCTGGGGCTCCAGCGTCGAGGAGTCGCAACGGATCATCGACCGCTTTATCGAGCTCGGCGGCAATTTCATCGATACCGCAAACTTCTACACGCGAGGTCATTCCGAAAAGATCATCGGCGACCACGTGGGGCACAGCGCTCGGCGCGACCGGCTCGTCATCGCCACGAAATTCAGCGGCAACCTGTACCCCGGGGATCCCAACGGCGGCGGATCTGGCCGGAAGTCGATCATTGCGGCGTGCGAGAACTCGCTCCGCCGCTTGCGGACGGACTACATCGACCTGTACTGGTTGCACAACTGGGACGTGCACACGCCGATCGAAGAGACTCTGGCCGCGCTCAAGGATCTCGTGCGGGCCGGCAAGGTGCGCTACCTCGGCGTCTCCGACACACCGGCGTGGAAGATCGCCGAGGCGAACGTGACGGCGCACTTCCGCGGCTGGTCCGCATTCATCGGATTGCAGATCGAATACTCGCTGCTCGAGCGTACCGTGGAGCAGGAGCTCGTACCGCTGGCTCTCGAGTTCGGCGTCGGCATTACGCCGTGGTCGCCCCTCAAGAGCGGCGTGCTCAGCGGCAAATATACACGACAAAACGTCGGCAAGATCAAACCAGATCGGGGCTTCATCGCTGAAACCTTCCTCGGTGAGAAGACCTACGCGATCGTCGACGAGCTGCACATCATCGCCAAGGCGCACCAAAGCACGGTCGCGCGCATCGCGCTGGCCTGGGTTCAGGGGCGGCCCGGCGTGACATCGACGATAATCGGCGCGCGACGAATCGAACAACTTGAGGACAACCTGAAGGCCCTCGATGTCAAACTCTCGGCTGAGGAGCTTGGCCGGCTCGACACGCTGACGAAGCCGACGTTCGGTTTCCCCCAAAACATGCAGGCATGGTTCCCCGGCCTTCACAACGGCGGCACCTCAGTGAACGGCGTCTCCGCGCAGGCGTCGCCTTTCGGAGTGAAAAAGGGCGACAAGATCTACTGACTCTCGGCCTTCCTTCGTCTGGTCGAGCCGTTCGGGCGAACGTCACGCCGTCCATGGCTAATCTAGCCAGCCGGCACTTCCATGTGCCGGCGTTCAGCTGGCCCAACGCGACATTGAGTCGCGTTGGAGATACACCCAGCCTCACCCTCGCCCGGGCACGGCGAGTCAAAGGCGTGACCCGGACTCCCGCTGTTCTCGCCGTCAAGGCGCTCCGTTGCTCGCTCGGGAAGGGACTCAGTATTTCTAGCCTCGACGAATGGCTCCCTTGCAAATTCGCTCCAATAGCTCGGGAAAACTGATACCCGCCACCTTTGCAGCCTGCGGCAACAAGCTGGTTGCGGTCATGCCGGGCAACGAATTGGCCTCTAGACACCAGAACCCTCCGTTGGTGTCTCGACGAAAGTCCACCCGGCTGTACGCACCCAACTTCAACACTCGGTGAGCCCGCAGGGCGTACTCCTGTAGTTGCTTGGACTCCGACTCAGGCAAGTCCGCTGGAAACTCCTCGCGTGCACCACCCACTTGGTACTTGGCCTGGTAGTCAAATACTTCCCCTGGCGAGATGATTTCTCCAACGGGTAATGCCGCCCCATCCAGCACGCCAACAGTGAACTCGCGTCCGGCGATGAATTTCTCTACCATGACTTCGTCGTCAAATGACCCGGCAACGGTTATGGCGGCGGCAAGATCGGCCGCGTGGCGTACCACGGTCAATCCGACAGTGGAACCTTGCTTGCTTGGTTTTACGACGACAGGCCATCCCAAAGCGCTTTCTATGTCGGCAGCCGCGGCCGGCGCCATGATCCAATCGGCGGTTGGCACACCCGCCGAGCGAAATAGCCTTTTCGAAAGGTCCTTATCCATCGCGGCGGCACTCGCAATGTGATTGCTCCCGGTGTACGCCAGGCCGGCCAAATCCAGCAACGCCTGCAAGCGCCCGTCCTCACCTGCACCTCCGTGTAGAGCCAGAAAAACGACATCCGCCGAACGAATATCGGACGCGCCGGGCGCAAAAGCGATTGCGCGACCGCGAACCAGCTCCATTGCCGTCGTGGACGGTGGCTCAGGAGCCACACCGCTCGCTAATAATTGTCTCTCATCGGCCGGCGGTAATCGCCCTGTTGCGGTGTCGACCGCAAAGACTTCGTGCCCGAGACCACGTAATGCTGGAATGGTCTGCGCGGCACTCGCGATCGATACATCGCGCTCCTCGCTGGTGCCGCCAAATAAGACCGCAATCTTCATTGCTGGAATCTAAACGAGGCGAAAGTCCCCCGCAATGCATCGGATCGAGTATTGCACCAAAGATATGAAGGAGGAGAGGGCGGGATTGCCTGCCCTTCCGATGGCCGTTGATCACGGGGTTTGCGCGGCGCTTCGGCGCTTCGCGTCGCCGGCCAACCGATGGACGCCGATCAGCGCCTGCTCGCGGAGCGCATCTGCGATTTGGCGAGCCAGTTGGAATTAACATTATAAGTTCGCTACATCGGGGGACGGTTCACTCCGCCCGCCTCAAGTATTTCTCGTAACGCCACACTTCCAGTGGAAACGTACCGTTCGCTACTTCAAGGTGTTCAATCACGGTGCCAGCGCGATGCCAGCCGCACTTCTCGTAGAACCTCGCGGCGCGTTCGTTTCCAATGGCGCACGCAAGCCAGGCTGTATCCACGCCGCTGTCGCCAAGACGAGCTTCTGCGTCGACAATCAGGGCCGAGGCGACGCCGAAACCTCGCGCCTGCGACGAAACATAAAGTTGATAGAGCTCCGCGCCCCTCAACATGCAAAAGCCAAGAGGCGCGTCCGCGGGGCCAACTACCCGCACACTAGCTAAAGCGACACGTAGCCTTTCATCGAAGCTCTCTAGTGTACGAAGACGGGCAAGCTCCAGCGGTAAGATTCGTGCATGCGCGTCTTGCCATCCGTCGTACCAGATCGTCGCCAAGCGCCCGATCTCCGATATCTGTGCGTCTCTCACTTGCATGCGAATCAAGCCTACTACGCGTCGCTACTGGAAACGACTGGTGACTGGCATATTCTCCTTTTCCCCACCCTGGCGACCCTCTTCTCTTGGTGCGTAAGCACCGAGCGGCGCAGCCGCGTCTGCCTTCGACGTGCCAGTAGCACCGGGCCGGGGCTTTCGCTTGCATGTTTGGAGCTGGCGTGTTTGAAATCATTTGAATGGCGGACAGCTTCGTTCCCTACCCATCCCTCCCGTACGCCAATCGGTCCATCATTTCGGCGAATCGGCCCCAGTGAATTCGCTTGGCGGACTGGCGTCTTGCGCCGACCCAGAACAGAGATCCCCGACCGATTTGGAGCTCGCCAAGCTTGAGATCCTTGCGATAGATTTGCAGAGTGAGCGCGGACTTCGCCTTCGCGAGGGTCGCGTTAAAGATCTCCGCTTTGACTTCATAAGCGTGCGGTAACGATTTAACGGCACGCTTGCGTTTTGGATTTGGCATGGGTACTCCCGTTTGCTTCCGGCCTTACCTTGGTATTGTTTGACCGCCATTCATTGTACGCGCCGACAACCAAACCTCCGATTGCCTCATCCCACTACACCCATCGGAAGTCGGGCCAAAAGCAGGCATATTGGGGACTGAAATGACGCTCCCCAAGCTGTCGTACGACCTGCCAGCAATTTCTGAAATAATGTGGATCTCCACGCCTCCCGAGAGACACGATGTCGCCGTTTTTATCGTTGATATCCCAGATCCAATGGCTTGCACTCGCTGCCTTGCCGGGCGCCTTGTTAGCGGCAGACCTGCAGATCGAGCATGTGACGATCGTGTCTCCCGAGAGAGGCACTCCGATGCGTGATGCTCTGGTGCGTGTACACGATGGGCGGATTGTCGCGATCTCGACGGCCAAGGGCGCCACTAGCCAGTCAGGCAGGGACACCATTGCGATGGATGGCGCAGGCTTGTTCCTGACTCCCGGGTTGATCGACAGCCATGTTCACCTCGGCGATATCCCCGGCATGACGCCTGAGCAAGAAGCCCAACATCCAGAGATTGCGAAAGCCGCCCGGGTGCAGATTCCGCACAGTTACCTGTTGTACGGCTTCACCACACTCATCGATCTGATCTCGACGCCGCAAGGCATGGTGCGCTGGAAGAGCCACGGCATCGCTCCGGACGCGTACTTCTGTGGCGGCGCCGCGCTGATGGATGGCTACCCGATGAACTACGCGCCGAAGCCACAACGCTATCAGGGTTGGCCCTATATGCTCATCGAGCCAGGCACACAGGCGCCCGACGGCATCGATCCCGCAATGCACACGCCAGAGGCCGTGGTCTCAAGGATGAAGTCCGATGGTGCAATCTGCGTGAAGACATTCTTTGAGCGCGGCTTCGGCGGGGTTCGGAATCTGCCGGTGCCGAAGCTCGAAACGATTCGCGAGGTGGTAAAGGCTGCACACGCCGCAGGTATTCCCGTGTTGATGCACGCCAATTCAGACGAGGCTCATCGATTCGGGCTCGATGCCGGCGTTGACATCGTGGCCCACGGACTGTGGAATTTGTATCAGGAGCATTCCACAACGAGCGAGGTCACGCCGGGCATCAAGAAGATACTGGACGAGGAACTCGCGCGAAACGTTGGCTTGCAGCCGACGATGCAGGTGCTCTACGGCCTCCGAGATCTCATCGGCCCATCATTTCTTTCGGATCCACGACTGCCCCAAGTTCTGCCATCAAGCCTGATTGACTGGTATCGGTCCCCCGAGGGGCAATGGTTTCATGTGGCAGTGTCAGAGGACATGAAGTTACCCGCCGATGCGAGCCCAACCCAGCTCGAGCATGCCGCCAACGAACAGTTTGGCTCAGTCATAGATCGCGGCAAACACGTGACAGCGTACCTTGTAGCGCGACACGGCCGTATTCTGTTCGGCACCGATACGCCGAGTGCCCCCACCTACGCCAATCCGCCGGGCTTAAATGGCTGGCTGGAGATGCGCCGACTCATCGACGCGGGCGAAACTCCCGCGCAGATCTTCAAGTCCGCCACGCTAACGAACGCACAAGCACTGAAGCTGGATCGGGACATCGGTACCGTGCAGGTTGGAAAACGTGCCAATTTACTACTACTCCGACAGGACCCGACACAGACGATCGACGCCTATACCGGGATCGTCAAAGTGATACTCAACGGTCGGTTATTGGACCCGTCCGAACTGGCGGCTAATGCTGCGCGCTGAGATCCGGTAGTCAAACGAACGCGCGGTAACGACAACTGCTGCTGCCCTCGCCTCTATTTCTCGGCTGGCGCCTTCTTGGCACGGATCACGACTCCGGCCACCATAAAACCCAACGGCAGCACGAATTGGCAGAGCTCGGCAGCGAAATGAACGAGCTGGCGGGGAATCTCCGCGTCTAAATCGGCACTTACGCCGGAGGAGGCGGTTCCCATAACAACCAGCTGGCAAATGGCAAAGGAGACCGCCGCCATCGTTACTGCCGACTTCGATCGCGACGTGGAAGCGAAATGCAGAAAGTCGTCGAAGACCCGAGTTTTAAGCGCCATCGAACCAGTCCTTAGGTTAGGCGTTTCTATTGTGGATCGATTGCCCGCCACCGACCGCGAATCAAGTCTCATTCGGGGATTTTCTGTGAATTCGTTTAGCCTTACGCGATGGATCCCAAGCTAATCACTTCGCTGCGCTCGGTCGTCCGAAGATCACCACATTGAGCTTTGGTCCCGCCTGGTCGTAGGCCTGAATTCGCTTCAGATACCCCTGCACCAATGCGTCGCCGTGAGAGCGCCCGACTTATACGCTGCGTGCACGCCGCGAAATTTTCCCCAATTCCGAGCCAAGACTTGGAATATCTGGGAGGCGCCGCACATTGATCGAGCCCACAAATTGCTGAAATACGGTATCAACGTAGGGATACATACGATGCTCAAATCCAATTGGTTCAAGGCCTCCGCGGTCACCGGTTCGCTTGCCTTCGCATTAATATCCGGCTGCGTCTCCTCCCACGTCATCGTGGGCAAGGTTCGCCCACCGATTTCGCCCGATCAAGTGCAGATTTACCTGCATCCGCCCGCAGGCAAGTACGAAGAGGTTGCGATCCTGGACAGCTCCAGCAGGAACTCTTTTTCCTTTACCGCCCAGGGCAAGACAAACGCGGTCATTACGCGCCTGAAGGGAGAAGCAGCCAAGCTCGGCGCCAACGGCATCCTGCTTAACGGCATAAGCGATCAGGCGGCGGGTTCAGTCGGCACCGGATTCGGGACTGCAACAGCTTCTGGGAATACGGCGACCGGATTTGGATTCGGCAGCTCGGGAACCGTGTTCGTCAAGTCGGGAAGTGGGCTTGCGATTTACGTCGAACCGGACCGGGTAGCCACGCACTAAAGCAGCGCTTCGCTCGCAGGGAGAGACGAGTGAACCCCGTTACCGTCGCGCTTGTGTATGCCGTGGTAGGTGCCGCCGTACTTCCCTTGGGTTTCAAGGTCTTCAAAACGAATTTCGATTGGATCGACATCGCCATTGCATCCGTCGGCGCCGCGTTAGCCTCGTTAATTCCTACCATCGGCGGTCCGGTGTCGCTGGTAGTTATGGTCGCGATACTTTATTGGCGCATCGGCGCTGGCAAAGTCTTCCCGGACATCATCGTGTCGGTCGCAGTCGCCCGATTGGCAATGGTTCCGGTGCTGTTACTTCTGGCAAAGCATAGCTAGCGCGCCCGACCGCACAAAAGTCGCGCTGCTCTGATCGCTACCGTTGATCCAGCTCCGGCTTCGCCACCGCCTGCACGAAGGCCGCCAATTCCTCCGCATCTAACTCACCGTCGTGATCCCGATCCGCGCGTGCGAATTGCATTTCCAGGAATCGAAACACGTCTCTCTTGGAAACAGTATCGGTCGCTGAAATCGATCGCACGTAATCCTGAATTGCCATGAAAACCTCCGGCCTTGAGAAAGGCCCTTCAAAATCGTGGGCAAACCACGCAATCGCGGTTTCATGGAAGGCCAGTATAACGCCGCGGCCTCTCGCGCACCACGCCATCCTAAGCCTTCGCTCTGTTGAGGCTAGTTCTCGCGCGACCAGACGTGCGACCATGTCGAAAACCACCCCCGTCGTTCGTCATAGCTGTTGTGAAGTCGTCAAAAAGGGCTGGGGCGCACTCGTCAACCACTGTAACCAAGGGGAAATCATGCCTACCGCAACGCTGAAGAAATTCCTGGTTCTCTATCTCGTACCGGCCGACGTATTGGCGGACTGGGCCAAGACCGACCCTGCAACCAGGAAGACCGCAGAACAGAAGATGCAAGGCGATTGGGGACGCTGGATGAGCGATCACGCGAAAATGATCACCGTCACGGAGGGCGCCGGAAAGACCAAAGTGGTCACCTCGGCAGGCATCGGCGACACCAAGAACGACATCATGCTGTATTCGATCGTGGAGGCGGACACCCACGACATCGCCGCCAAGGCGTTTGCGAATCACCCGCACCTGACGATTCCGCAGTCTTCCATCCAAGTCATGGAAGTCAGGGCGATGGGGCCGCACTAGCGAGCAACGGCAGAACGTCGGGGGGAAATGACGCTAATAGCCATGTCGGCAATCAATAGGAGAACAGTATGTCGCTCGATTCAATCCCCGCCACAACTTCCAGGACGCAACGGCGCATTGGCTGGGGTTTAACTGCACTGACCATTCTTTTCATGCTCTTTGACGCCGCCGGTAAATTGGCACTCGAGGCACACGTCGTGGAAGCCACCACGAAGATTGGGTACCCCGTGGGAGCCATCCGACCGATCGGGGTTATCGCGCTGATATGTACGGTTCTCTACGCGATACCGCGGACCGCCATACTGGGCGCCGTACTGTTGACCGGATTCTGTGGAGGTGCGGTCGCGAGCAAGGTTCGGATAGAAGACCCGTTATGGAGTTCCGTGCTGTTTGGCGTGTACTTTGCGCTCATCGCTTGGGCAGGCCTCTACCTGCGGGACGATGCGCTTCGCCGGATCTTCCCCATACGGCGATAGCGGGCTCGATTCTCCCGGCCGGTTGTTCAGTTTGGCCCACGCCTCCTGCATCTCCTTTGAATCCCGTCGCGCGCCGCCCTGCCTAACTCATTGGGGTTGCCAATCGCTATCTCAACGCGCTAAATTCCGATGAAGACTGCGCTGCGTAAATCCTGCGCACCGCATCCATCGTATCCGCGTCTTCAACGTGCTTGTCGTCGCGATAGCGTTTGACCCGCGCGAGACGCAGGGCCAGTCCTCCTGGATAGCGGCTGCTGGCCTGAAGATCGCTGAAGGCAATTTCCACCACCAGCTCGGGAAGAATGTAAACAGTGCCGGCGTCGCGGCGAATTTCTCTGCTAAGAAATTCCTTGGTTTGCCAGGCGAGCATGGCATCGGTGAGCCCTTTGAAGGTCTTGCCGAGCATGACGTACGTGCCCGTCGCGGGATCGATTGCACCGAGATGTAGATTGGACAGCTTGCCCGTACGACGTCCGTAACCCCACTCGGCGCCCAGCACCACGAGATCGAGAGTGTGAACCCGCTTGATCTTGAGCCAGCCGGCGCCGCGGTTGCCGGCCTCATAAGGCGCGTCCAACGCCTTGGCCATGACGCCTTCGTGGCCTGCCGTGATGGCGGCCTCGTAGAATGCGCGTGCTTCGGACTCGGAATCAGTGACCAGCCGCGGGATGAGCAGCGCTGCGGGAACCGCCCTGGCCAGCGCCGCGAAGCGCTCTTGAGTCGTGCGCGTGGCGATGCTCTCATCGCCAACGCGCAGGCAGTCAAAGAAAAACGCTTCGATGGGTAGAGCACTGCGCGAGGCTTCTACATTCAGCTTGCGGCCAAATCGCCGCATGGTCACCTGAAATGGATGCGGCCGCCGGGACGCGTCGAAGGCGATTGCCTCGCCGTCGAGCACCAGCGTGTGTTCGGCGAAGGTGCGCGCGAGATCGGCGATTTCCGGGATAGCCGCGGTAATCTCATTCAAACTGCGTGTGTAAATTCGGACCTCACTCCCACGCTTGTGCACTTGAATGCGCGCGCCGTCCATTTTCCACTCGAAGGCTGCCGCGCCGTGTATATGCTCCAGGGCTTCAGCCACGTCCGCGGCCGTCTGCGCCAGCATGGGCGACACGGGCGAGAAGAGTTCGAGCTGGAATTTCGCTAGGCCCTGGACGCCCTCGCGTAGCGCGGCCGAAGCCACCGCCCCGAGACTCTCGGAAAACATTGCCGCCCTGCGCACCGGCTCGGCGGGCAGTTCAGCGGCCGCGGCGATGGCGTCGACCATGAGTCCGGCCAGTGCCCCTTGCCGCAATTCTCCGATCAGGAGACGCAGCAGAAACTGCTGTTCGGGCGCTGTCGCACGCGAGAATAACTCGTCGAGCGCCGCCGCGCGGCGCGCCGCCGATCCGCCGCCGCGCATGCCGGCAAGTTCCGAAAGACGGCGGTCAACTTCGGCGATCGACAGCGTCTCGAATTCTGTGGCCGGCGCGGACGCTGCTGCCCGCACCGCCGCGTAGCCGATGCCGATCTTTCCCTGCGGAATCTCTCCCGAGAGGTAATGCACGCCGATATCGACTTCCTCGGCCGTCAGCACTTTCAGGAGCGCCGCCAATTCCCGTACTTTGACCCGACGCGCGGCGCTCGCGCCCACGCGTTGCGAGGTTCGCACCAGTTCGCCCAGCAAAGTCACCGGCGTGCTACCGCACCCATCCAGCCAGCCAGCGCATTGATCATGTCGTCGTTCATTTTAATTGTTGGCTTGAGTCATTTCCGGAAGGTTCATCTTCGTAAGGAACGCCTTGTAGCGCGGATCGCCGTGAAGCTTGTCGAACTCCGGCGCGAACTTAATTCGATAGAGAAATTGGTCCTTCTGCTCATACGCGCGGTCCAGCCATTTGAATGCCTCGTCCGACTCGCCACGAAACGCATAGATTGTCGCGATTCCGAACGGGATGTAGGCGTAACTTTTGAGCATCTGCGCAAGCGATGCATCGGACTCCGCCTTGCGCTTAAGCGCAAAATAGGCCATCGCGGATCCGATGATGCGAGCCGCCTCGAGTGGTTCCTTAGAAAATGTCGTCAACGCCGCTTGAGGTTGGCTACGGGCGAGAAGTACGACGCCGAGTGCGTATGGACCGAAGGGGAAAGTGGGAACCATCTCGAGGGCACTGCGAATTGCTGCTTCGGCCTCGGGCAGTCGGCCACGCCGCAACTGCACTGTGCTAAGCCAATAGTAGCCGCCAACGTCCAGCGGATCCAACGCCAACGAGGCGGTCGCCAGATTCAAAGCATCGTCCCAACGGCCCATGGCCAGGGAATGCCGTGAGGCAATCTGCAAAGCTACAGGGTTGTTGGGGGCAAGCGCCAATGTGCGCTTGAGGTCCTGGTCGGCCGCCGGCCAATCCCAATCGAAGGTGTTATGAATGTCGCCGAGCACTGAGTACGCGATTGGATTGTTCGGGTCCAACTTGATCGCGTGCTCCGCGGCGTCACGCGCCTGCGTAAAGCCAACGCCAGGTGGTATATATCCAACCGATGCCCCCCACGCGTACGTCGCGGCAAGCACACCCGCCGCTTCCGCGAACGTCGGGTCGAGATCCAGTGCCCGCTGAAATTCGCTACGGGCCAGCTCGAAGCCCTGTAGATCGTTTCGATCTGTGTCATGCAGACCATGCAGATACAGCGCGTACGCTTCCGTGTTGCGCAGCGCCGGACGGGCTTCAAGCCCCTGAAGAGGGCTGACTTCGATTTTCAACGCTCGTACGAGCGCCATGGCAATTTCGTCCTGCATTTTTAAGATATCACTTAAATCCCGGTCATAAGTTTGGGACCAGAGGTGCGTGCTATTTCTGCTATCGATCAACTGCGCAGTCACCCGCAGGCGATCACCCGCCTTTCGCACGCTGCCCTCGAGCACATAGGCCACCCCGAGCTGTGTACCAATGCTGCGCAGAACCTCCGTCTTGCCTTTGAACTGAAACGACGATGTGCGGCTAATAACCTTAAGTCCCGGGATTTTCACGAGCAGATTGATGATTTCTTCCGCCATCCCATCGGCAAAATACTCCTGATCCTTCTTTTCGCTCATGTCGGTAAACGGAAGAACCGCAATCGACTTGTTGCTGACAGCGATGCCAGTGACAGTTGTTTCGTGTTTTGAGAGCCTAACCTTGTCGATCAAGAAGTAGGCTGCTACCGAAGCAAGAACCACGAAGGCCCCTGCGACGACCCACACCGGTAACGAAGGTGCCTCCTTGTGTGCGGCTTGCGCTTGAGGGTTTTGCGCAGCGGGCGTGGTAGCGCGCTGCACTGAGGCGATGAGCCGATAGCCTTTGCGGGGCACAGTCACGATATAAGTGGGATTCGGATCTACATCGCCGAGAATTTTGCGCAATTGGGACACCGCCTCATAAACCGACGCGGATCCCACGACCACGCCGGCCCACACCTCGGTAAGCAGTCGATCGATGCTGACGACATGGCCAGCGGAGTCCGCCAAGCACATGAGCAGCCGCATCGCTCGCGGCTCTAGTTTTTGAGTCTCGGTGCCCCGCGAAATGCTATCGAGCGCGGGATGAACGATCCACTCGCCGATCTGCACGACGCTGCTCGATACCTGGGACGCCATCCCTATAAGCCTCCTGACGATGAGTATAAGGCTTGCAATGCCGCGCTGCCGCACGGCGGTGGCTACAGCGCGCGATATTTATCCGCCTTAGGCTAAAAGGACGAATTGAGCGGTTTGCCAATGTCCTCCACGTAGTAGCGAGGGGAGCACCTGCGGATGCCGGTGCTCGGCTTTGGGCCAATGTGGTTCGCTACTCCTTCATTGCGACGGACTTTCACCCACTCCTTGCCGGTCTGCCGGCGCATAAGTGATTGATTCGCGGTTGTTCAGAAATCCTTTAGGTATTCCTTAGCCAGGCTTGAGGACTTCGCTAGGCGCGGCGCCGTACACCGACGCCCAAGCCACCGAAGCGATCTCGGCGGCGAGTTCTCACATCCTGATCCAACACTGAGGAATCGATCATGAACACGACCCTGCGTACCAAGCTGTACACCGCCATCGGCTGTGTCATCGGGGCGGCGGCCATCACCGCGCTGACGATAGTGGCGGGAGCGGATGATTTAACCGCGCCCGCCATAACCGTCAAATTCGACGATCTGAATATCGCATCGCCGGCCGGAGCGAAGGCACTCTACCGCCGCATCCAAGTTGCGGCGGTTGAGGTGTGCCCGCAGGCGGACAACGGCGATCTGCACATGGTGGCGATCAAGAGCGCTTGCGTTGACCACGCAATCGACGACGCCGTTCGGAAGGTCGACTCGACCGCTCTGACTGAGCTGCGATTTGGCAGTCCCGTGCGTCTTGCCAGCCAGTGACCAGCGCTGGCGCCGCTGCTGGGTACCGGGCGGTCCCATCGGCGGCGCCGGACCATCAACACGAATTCAAGGAGATCCTTCAATGCACCGCCAGGAAAAAACTCTCGATCGCTCCTAGGACGGCCTCAGCAAACTCCTATTGATAGGGTTATGCGTCGCCTTTATGACCGCGGCGATCGCCAAACAATTGCCTGCGCAGGCCGCCCACAGCCAACTGCTGCTAGCGAGCACCACGCCTTGAAGTCTCAAGTACCGAAACCCTGAGCGGCCCTGTGGCTTTGCGCCCATGGGGGTTTGCGGTTCGCCTCAAATCGCCATTTTTGGGCCGAGGCGTGCAAACCTGGGGGTCCAACGCATGCGTTCGACCCAAGGACGGATTTACCGGCGCCCAGACTCTGACTGTGCGTGGGCACGGATACCATCGCCGTACGCAAGCGAGACCGCGTTTTACCCCTCTTGCGTCACGCGTTAGTCTCCACCCAAAACAGGTATCTCGTCTCGAGCGATTCCGAGTCAACGACAATTACGGCCACATTCAACTCCGATTCTGATTCCTGCGCCTTGGCGCGGTTTAAGGCAAACCACAGCGCTTCAATCCAACACAAGCAGCTTGCCGCTGCTCAAGGCTCACCGCTCTCGCCCTTGATGAAGAAGGGTTCCATCTCCTTGTACTCCAGGATCTTCACCGTCGCCTCCTTGCGAGCGTTGCCCTGCACGATCGCGAGTAACGCCTGCTCTGTCTGCGCCACCATCGCGCGCGCCAGGTCGTTCTTGTGGATCGAGTGGTACTTGGACGGCATGGCCCAGTGCAGCAGCGGCATGAGGTAGCCAAGGACGCCCGGCGTGTTGGAGTTGCCGAGCATGACGGCGGGACGAAACACGCCAAGAAAGTCGAACTTGATGGACTCGACCGCCTTCTCCTTCTCGCCAATGATCTTCGCGTACTTCACCCCGGACTCGGGGTCCGCGCCCGCTGCCGTCATGACCCCGCACACACGAACGCCTCCCGCCTTGGCCGCGCGGCAAAAGGCTTGCGGGTAGGTGATTTCGATCTTGCGCATCTCCTCCTCCGACATCTTCGCGCTGCCCTTGCCGACGCCGAACGCGGCGAGCGCGACGTCGACTCTCCGAGCGTGCGGCGCAACCTCCTCCTCGAGTAGGTCCATGTTGACGACCACCTCGGAGACTTTGGGGTCGGCGAAGGCGTCCGTCTTGCGGCGCGTCACCACAACCACTTTCTTGCACAGTGGGTTCTTGATCAGAAGCTGCACGATGCGTCCGCCCACGTTCCCCGTCGCCCCCAGCACCATCGCCGAGTACTGCACATTCGCTTCTGCCGCTGCGGCTGCCATCGTCACGTCACACGTGCGCGGGACCAAAAATACACGCAAGTCCACGAGCGAGTGAGGTTTGTTGCGCCGGGCGATTTCTTCACATCATTTCTACCTTCACACTAACTCACCATGAAGAATGCCGTGTATCCTCCGTCTGCCCGGGGCTGTTCGGCAACGTCACGCCATCTGGCTATTTTCCCAACTTCGTTTTTTCTGCCATAAGCGCCACGATCTTCGATCCAGCGTACACGTCGGCCGGCGGATCCTGGTTCGCCAGGACCACCACGGTGTACGGCGAATCGAGTAGCAGGTATAGATGCGTGCTGACGCCCGCGAATCCCCCACCGTGACCCACAGTGGTGCGGCCATACATGTCTTCGATGTCCATTCCGTACCCGTATTTGACGCCCAGGGGGTTACCATGCGGCTTGGTCATCTCCGCGAATGTTTTTTTGTTCACGAGTTTTCCGACTCGCAGCGCGTCGGCGAATCGCACTAGATCATCCGCAGTTGAGATCGCGCCTCCCGCGGGACTGCCAATGTCATGTTCGGCCTCGTGCCAATCAGAGGCCGGACCATGTTCGGTTTGTTTCGTGTAAGGCGTCACTAGCGTTGCGGTGGCGTGGGGAATGTTGTTGGGATCGCTGTTCGTCATCCCGGCCGCGGCGAAAATATGCTTGCGTATATAGCTGGGGTAGTCTTCGCCGGACACCTTCTCCACGATTGCTCCCGCGAGGGCCAGCCCAGTGTTGCTGTACGCCCAATTGGTACCGGGCGCGAACTGGAGTTCGTCCTTGTCGTAAAGTGGCATGAATTCCGTCGCGCGTTCCACACCTTTCTTCATCATGTCCGGCGTGCGTTTGGCGAGGAAGTCGCCCATACCCGCGGTATGCGACAGAAGCATTCCCACGGTCACCTGGTCGCGCACAGTCCTGTTTGGATATTCAGGAAAGAATTTACCCACCGTGTCGTCAAAAGATATTTTCCCTTGATCAACCAGCTGGCCTACCGACACGGCGGTGAACATTTTGCCCATTGACCCGAGCGTGAACTGGGTCGAGCCGGTGATAGGCGTTTGCCGGTCGCGGTCGGCGTATCCGCCACTGGCACTGGCGATTATTCGTGTGCCACGCGCGACTGTGACGATTCCGGAGAAGAGTCCGCTCCGCGACACGTTCGTCACCGTACTTTTTACTTCGCTCGCGATGGCCGCATCGCTCAAGTCTGTCGGCAAGGCTGACTCGACCGGCGCTGAGGGGAAAAGTCCGGTGCGATCCAACTTACCAGCGCCGTTTAGAATAAACGTCTGCGTGAACCAAACGCCAGATTTCACACCTATCGATCTGACTGAGATTACATTGGGCTCGGATTTGGTGACCTCTTCCGCGCGGAATCCACCGTTGACAGCACAAAGCTCAACGTCACCCTGGGCACGATCCGCTGCTGGGAAGCGCTTCTCTGCCTCCTCAGAGAGATTCGCCGTCAGCCACTTTGTCATCTGAGCAAGATTTGGGGACCGACACAGCTCCATCCAATCGCCGACTAACTGGGCCGGCTTCGTGGCAGGTAGAACTGCCGTCTGAGCCGAGCACAACTGTATCAGCCCGCACGCTAGCAATGCGACAAAAAGCTCCTTACCAGTTCCGCGCACAGCGCGGCCCAAAGTTGATCGCGCCCGGTCTACCATAGTCGTCTTGCAGAGTTCTTCCACTTCTCGGCCCTTTCACCCTGACGCACCGCATGCCTATCGCTTCACGAGCGCATTGTAGCCAATGAGACGCATCGCGCGTTGAATATCCATGTTGGTTCCATTCTCCGATGGAGAGCGTTCGGGCGTCCTCTTTGACTTCGTGATTGGCTGCTGCGTCTTGATTGCGCTCGCCTGTACTCCTTATATATAGATTGTTTACCCTGTTCATCCCTGCCCTACAAGTTCTAGCTTTGGTCTGGCCATCATCGACAGCGCGCGGCGTATGCAACGGGCTTTCGACGGCATAAACAGGTCCGCCCATCTAACTTAGGAAGACGAAATCGGGTTCATCGAGCGCAAGGCGTTTCCCATGGATGGGAGACTCGTTGCCCGCTTCTCAAAATCAAGCGTACCTTCTGCTGCTTCTCTGCCGGCGCCGCGCGATGCCGCTACCGTGCGGTCGCGATCTTCGAACCCTTACGGCCAGCACGGCTCATTTGCCCCGCTCGGTTGTCCCGATCGTTGCGGTCATCGGAACCGTTGTCCATCGCAAAAGCCGATCGCTGTGGACTCCGCACCGGCCTCGTTGCCCGGCAGCGCATGAACCGCTGTTGCAAACTCTCGTGCATGGCTGGCGCTATTGCACCGATGCGGATCCACTCGAGCGTCATCGCATCCCAATCCCCATCATCCGCATGGCTTCCCTGCCCCATTCCCTGCACCAGTCTCTGCACCTGATACTCGCGGCGCAATACCTCATCCTCGGGTGGCGTG
>Ga0206999_10015_pt1 | contig 32040 bp, 26 predicted proteins | sample Alteio_BWMinCont_92_FD_153482 | JGI IMG/M metagenome (GOLD analysis project Ga0206999, IMG submission 153482) | Enriched cells from forest soil in Barre Woods Harvard Forest LTER site, Petersham, Massachusetts, United States -... | ecosystem: Environmental > Terrestrial > Soil > Temperate forest >...
TGGAGGACTGACCGATTTGGGCGCCGGATCGAGAATGGCGAAACGGTAACGCATGCTTTCGCAGTGCGTGATCAGCGCACCTTGTACGCCCTGGGTGGTGATGCCTGGGACGGCGACAATGCTGATGGGATCGATGTCGATCAGCGCCTGAATTCCCGTACGCTGGCCCGGCCCGTTGTCCTGGCCAATGTAGTCCGAGTCGCCGGGAGCCGCGGTTCCGTCCACGCCGTTCAGGAGAGGAATCAGCACGCCGTCGATTCCGGAGGGAAACAGAAATGGCTGGCCCGAGGCAGGCGGCGCACCCACTTGAATCAGCGAAGATAGGTTGTTGATCTGGTCAAAGTAGTAACGCCCCGGAACGTTCTCCACGGTGAGGCCGGAGTATTGCTCGGTCTGGCCGTTGGAAGAAACTGTGAGCTGGAATTCTGTAGTGGCGAAGTAAGTGATGTTGTTGGGTGCAGCCAGTTCGGGAGCCACATCTCCGGCGACCATGGCCGGGCCATCCAGCGTAAGAACCGGTCCGTTGACCGCCAGCACCTTGCGATAGTGCTTGGTGTTGCCGCGATCGATCTCCACCCAGGCATTGACGTAGAAGTTGGCGGTAGATTTCAGTTGGATCTGGTTGTTGCCGATGGCGCCACTGACAAATGTGTCCAGTTGGGTGCGGCCCGCGGATTGGTGAAAGGCGTTGATGACGATGCTGTTTCCCCAACTGCCTTCGTTCGCCGCCGTGATGGTGAAAGTATTGGGGCGTACGGCCAGAGGATTGGCCAGAGCGGTGATGTCGCCGGCGGCATTGAGGCTGTTTACGTCTGTGAATACCGTCGTGTACCTAGCCTCGAAGACGGCCGCCAATGCGGGGGCAAACTTGACGATGCCGGTGTTCCGGTCAACCGCGCTGACTGTGAGCGTTGCCGAATCCGTGGGGATGCCGTTCTTGATCATGCGGGTGAGAAGCTTCGTGCCCACCTGAATGCCGCGCAGCGTCGCCGGCATGATCTGGTTCACAAGCGCCGCCGCCATCGACGTATCCTGCGTGAGGCGGGTGACCAGGCCGCCCAATGCGGTGGTGGTTGCCTTCGCCGCTCCGGGAGCGAGCACGCGGCTGATGTAGAGCACGCTCCCCAGGTTCGTGAAAAACCCGTCCACCGCAAAGGGCAGGGAATTGTGCCCGGCAAAGGTGGGGCCGAAGTCGAAGTAACTGCCGTACTGATTGGCGAAATCGCTGTAGCTGGTCACCAACTGCGGCAAGCCAGTCGACGGACCCCGCTGCGTCATGCCAACAAATCCAGTAAAGCTGGTGCTTACTCCCTCAATAGGCTTGTTTCCACTATCTATTTCTTCAACGTAAACATCAGGCGCTAGGTATTCTGGCATGCGAAATCTCCTGGATTACGGCTTAAGCCGGAAATCGACCACATTCACCGGGTTGTTGTAGTCAAGAAACCACTGGGTTGGTGGGGAGGTAGTGAATCCACTGGCGCTGGCTTGCAGCTTCAACGACTTCACTCCCGCGAGGCCGTTGACGTGGTAATAGCCCGAGCTGTCGGAAATCGCGTTGAGCAGGTGGAACTCAGTCTGGGCGCCATCCAGAACCTGGATCGCATCGGTGGGCAGGCCTGCGTTCAAAACCACGAGTCCGTCCCCGGCGTTACTACTGCGGGCCAGCTTGACGGATGGGCCCGGACCAGTAGGCGTCATCTGCTGCACGGGAGTAAGTTGGGGGAAGCTGGAATTCAGGCTGGTCTTCAGATTCACTTGCCCGGCACCGGGACCCAACGTCGAAATCACTGCCAGCTCTGCCAGAGGATCTGCGCCGATCTGCAGGGTCTGGGTCACGCCTAGGGCTGCAACGTTATTGAGAAAAATTGTGCTGCTGCCGTTGAGCACGGGAGCAGCCAGCTTACGAAGAGGGCCGGCCGCCAGGAAGGAGAAGGCATTGATCGTCGTCAGCTTCGCGTGATCGAAGTACAGAGGGGAGCGCAAAAGAAGCACAGTCGGGTCGGTGCTGGAAATCTTGGCTCCGTCGATGGCGCTGCGGTCGCTTTGCTTGACCACGCGGCCTTGCAAGCGCACCGGCAGCGGCCGCATCGCGATCGTGGGATACGCAAACGGCAGAGTAGATCCGGCTGGCACAACCACTTTGACATCGGCCGTCCGGTACCCCGGGGCCACGATGTGCAGATTCACTGTGTAGGGTTTGGTAGCAAGTTTGGGAAATACAAGCTCGGCATAGCCGGTCACCGCGAACAGAGCGCCATCGGCAAAGTTGACGCCTGTGCCTAGCAGGTCCGAAGTGATCGTCGCTTCCGCATCGAGCGGTGTTCCCCATACTTCATCCACCAACGCAGAAGTAATCAGGGCGAGATAGGTCAACTCGAGATCGTCCACGACGGTATAAACAAAACCCTGGGCCGGCGTTTGATAACGGACTCCCATCTAGCTGATCCCCACAATCTGCGCGTAGGTGGTTTTGCGCGAAACCACGGACGAGGTTTGCACCGCTTCGGAATCGGAATCGATCTTCACGACTTGCACTTCGTAGCTGACGCTGAGGTCGTAGGGCTCGCTGAGGGAAAACCAGACCCGGGTTAACTCCTCCAGAGTCAGCGTTTCCAGCGTGACGCGGAATTCATCGGGACTGCCAACCAGCGAATCCTGCAGCTCGGCGCCGCGCAGGATGGCGTGATCGTTGAACAACTGCAGGACTCGGCCAATGAGCGTCTGCCGGTCGCCGGGGTCCGCTACCAGAGGTGTGACCAGATAGTAGAGATGAATGGGCAGGGCCGACCTTCGAATCTGACTGTTCGAAATGCGCTCTGGCCGGTCGTTCAGCATGTCCGGGTCGCGGGTGATTCGATAGAGCCAGAGTGAAATGCCGACGGCATTGTGGGCTTCCCGCATTTCCTTTGGAGATCGCAGATCGATGGCGACGCCATTGAGTTGCGGATCGGGATTGTTCGTAATGCCATCGACAAGAACCTGCTGCAGCGTGTCCGTGACCGCCTTGACCACCGTGAAGTCGCTCATTCCTCGGTCCTTTTTGAGCTGTACTTTTCCTCATGTGCCCCCACGGAGTCCTGCAGCAATTCCGAGAGGTCCTTGGCAGAGGATGGACTCGTCACGATCCGCGTGTGCATCTGCTCGGCTCCTGGCGGATAGCACTGCCCAAAATCCAAAACAAATTCGAAAGCGTTGTAGCCAATCCGGAAGATATTGCTGTAGCGTGCTTCTGGTTCATCGTCATCCGGTGGCGGAGGATTTTGCATCACCGCGCGCTTGGTTGCATTCGCAAGGCCACAGCGAATCAACCTGTGAAAATGCAGGATTCACCGCAGGAAGACAGTCAAAACGCGAGACCCTCGAGGACAGGTGTAACGCAAGATGTCACAAACGGCGTAACAGACGTGTAACAGCGCACTGGCAGAGATACATCTTTGTGTACCCGGAACGATCGGGCATTCGGATGCAGATTTCGATTGCTGTTAGGTCAGGGTCGGGCTCTGAGCGCTTAAGACGCAGCCTTCTTGGTGAGATCGGAAATCCGGTAGCGCAGCATTTTCCGGTAGAGAGTCATCCGCGACCAATGCAGTTTTTCGGCAGCCTGACTCTTGTTCCAGTGAGTCTCGGAGAGAGCTCCTAGAATTCGATCCAATTCCGGCACGCCGATTTCATTCTTTCGCCCGATTGGCTCACGAAACAGCGCCGGAAGCTCCACCGCTGTCGACTCCGGACTGAGATTGATGAACGCAGCCTCGATCACGTTCTTCAATTCGCGAATATTGCCGGGCCAGTCGTGAGCCAGCAACGTTTGCTCCGCCGCCGCCGTGAATCCGGACGTCTCTCGACCAAACTTGCGGTTGTTCTCCTTCCGGAAGCAATCAGCTACGGCGAGGATGTCTTCCTTGCGCTCCCGCAAGGGAGGGAGGTGAATGCGGGCTACATTGACGCGAAAGAACAGATCCCTGCGAAACTTGTCTTCCATGCCGGGGGAATCCAGGTCGCGATTCGTCGCTGCGACTAGGCGAAAGTCGACGGGCTGAGCCTTGTGACCTCCCAGGCGGTAAACCTCGCGGCCCTCGATCACGCGCAGCAACTTGGCTTGCGCGTATGGGCTCATGTCGCCGATCTCATCGAGAAACAGTGTGCCGCCGTCGGCGAACTTGAGCTTCCCGTCTCGAGCGACATCGGCGCCGGTGAAGGCCCCGCGCTCGTACCCGAAGAGTTCGCTTTCCAAAAGAGTGTCCGGTATGGCTGCGCAGTTGATGCAGACGAGGGGCCGATGTGCCCGCGGACTGTTCTGGTGTATCAGTTCCGCGATCAGTTCCTTGCCCGTGCCGGTTTCGCCCGTGATCAGTACATTGCTGGAGGTTCTGGCCAGCCTCTCGATGTAGGCCTTTATTCCCTGCACAGCCAGGCTTCGTCCGACCATGCGCTCGCCTTCAATGAGCCCCTGCGTTCTAGCGGGTGGTTGTAGAAAAGCGATCACGGCTTCGAGTTCGTGACGGGAAAAAGGCATGCGGAGATATTCCCGTACGCCGTAGCGAAGAGCTTGGACGGCGAGATCCTCTGAACCCTTGCTGGTCATCAACACGATTGGGACGGGTTTGCCCCCGCTAACTTTCCGGGCCGCGTCGATGTCCTGCGCGCACAGGCTCCCGCTGCATGCCAGGCAAATGAAGTCCGGGGGACGGTCGTGGTCGAGATCGACCAGGCCCGAACTGCGCAACGCCTCTACCGCCCGGAACCGCAATCCGCGATCCGTAGCCATGACCAGAGCAGCCGGTTTTGGCATTCCCTTAACCCTCACTAAAGCTTGGTGCCGCTGAGGCGAGCAATTGGGGAAGCCTTGCTCGCCAGAGCGTGTGATTTGGCCAGAGAATCGCCACATCTCTTTCGACAAACGCCAATGGCCTCAACGGACGGGGGTGGCCGTGACGACAAGATCGCTTGTCTTTTAACTGGACAGGCACTGCGATGCGAGTCCGGACTGATCTACTGGTCCGGATAACAGGGCGGGGATCGAACCCAGAAAAGGTTTTCCCAGCTTGCTGGTGAGCGACGTCGAGGCTAGAAGTTCGGTGCGGCAAGTTTGTCTACGCAGACGTGCACGGATTCGAATCGATTGAAGGAAACCCGCCTTCCTTCTCATGGTTCCGACGGTTCGGCGCATCGGAAGTTCAGGGTCCACAATCAACTGCAAGGGGGGAATTCTGCATGGATGGAGTTACACAATACGTTGCTAACCCCGAGCACTCGCCATCGTATTCCTATAGCGAGTTCCATGCGGTGACGCTGTTTGTTTTGTTTCTTGCCCTAGCTGCGGCGGGGACTCGCAGTTTTGCGGACTCTACCGCAATGCGGGCAAAAGTCAAGAGAAAAAGTTCTGTCTCATTTTCGTAACAAGGCCGACGCATCTTGCATTGGCAAGACAATTAACCGCGCTTGCGACACAATGCCGCTGGAGATGCATGATCCCGGCGACAACCGTTACCAGGAGCGGATCGCCAATCGTTAACTATTCGATTAACTCGGGAATGGTCGTTACGAACTCGGAACAGAGACCTGTCGCCTCAACAGTTGTTCGAAGACTTGAGTGTTCGCTTGAGAAATTAGCGATGCAACTGGCGACGAGTGAAAACCTTAATAGGAGTTTCAGCCCTACTTACACATGTTCGCGCCCATGCGGAGTTAATTGTCTTTTCCACGACTCAGCGAAGCCTGCGATCGACTGGCCTTTCAGGGATATAATGCCGACACCATTGACGTCATCTCCTGCCGTCTTGGGCGCACTCGTCTGACGCTAGCACGCAAGATCGCGGCCACTACATTGACACTCTGGAAGAAAGGAGGACCACCTAATCCGCAGTCCGTAGAATGACTTGCAGAGCGGCGAAGTAGCCAAAATCGCCTGGAGAGTTTGGCCGTTGAAAGGCAATCACCCGGGCTGTTGGAATCCACACGTCGATAACCCGTCTTTAGCGTCAGCTGGATCGGAGACGCATCCTTAGAACTCGTTCTTCCGCTCCCTACTTCGCGGCAAACTGCAGTCATCTTTATCAGGTAGTCGGCGCGCCGAGGTCCGAGGTCGATGGTGGGTCCGTGGTCGCTCGGAGCCGATTCGAGTGTGCTTCCGACAGACTCGCGTCAGTCCTCCGGAGGCCGGAGGCTCGCTTTTGGCAGTTGAACTGGGTGTTAATGCTAAGATTTTTGGGCAGCGTTCGTACCCGCTCTCAACGGAAACGCTATGACCCCTAGTTCCAATCCTTTATTGTGGCGCAGACCGCCTGTCTTTTTGCAATACGGAATTGCAGTGCTCTCGGTTGCTGCAGCCCTGCTTCTGACGTACTGGCCGGCATTTCACTTGGAATCTGCCCCGGTATCGCTTTTCCTTTGTGCAGTGATGTTCAGCGCTTGGTACGGCGGGGTCGGCCCTGGATTGCTGGCCACCCTCCTTTCTGCGTTCGTTTTCTACTATGCCTTCTTGCCGCCGGTTCATTCACTAATTGCCAAACCGACCGAGACGGCACGTTTCGTGGTCTTTACAATGTCAGCCCTGTTTGTTGGAGCACTGAGCGTGGCACAACGCAGAGCCACAGAGTCGCTCAGGGAAGCGCGGGACGATCTGCGCAAAACTGTTGAAGAGCTCAAGGAAACCAATGAGGCACTGGCTAAGAGTGAAGCTTATTTGGCTGAAGCCCAAACATTAAGCCATACGGGCAGCTTCGGTTGGAATGTCTCAACCGGAGAACTTTTCTGGTCAGAGGAGACTTTTCGCATCTTCGGATACGGTCGCGTGCTCAAGCCTATGGTGCAGCTTGTACAAGAGCGAGTCCATCCCGAGGACCTAGAAACTGTTCGCGAGGCACTGGAAAACGCTGCTCACGGTAAAGATCTGGATTTTGAGCATCGATTAATAATGCCGGATGGTTCAGCGAAAAGAGTTCACGTCTTGGGACGTGTCCTAACGCCTGGAGCGGCGAAGCTGGAATTCGTGGGAGCCGTCATGGACATAACCACGATAAAAAATGCGTTCGAAGAAATTCGTGTGTTGCGGGACCAGTTGTACAAAGAGAATCTGGCGCTCCGCGAAGAAATAGACATTACCAGGATGTTCGAAGAGATCGTGGGATCATCACCTGCTTTACAGGCGGTCCTGTCGCGGGTCGCTAAAGTGGCACCCACCGATTCCACCGTCCTAATCACCGGAGAGACCGGTACGGGCAAAGAACTTATCGCGCGAGCTATTCACAAGCGATCGCAACGGAGCTCGCGAGCATTTATCAGCGTGAATTGCGCCGCGATCCCTCGCGACTTGATTGCTTCCGAACTCTTCGGGCATGAGAAGGGTGCTTTCACCGGCGCGACGCAACGACGTCTCGGCCGTTTCGAATCTGCTGAAGGTGGCACGATTTTCCTGGACGAGGTCGGTGAGCTGCCGGCAGAGATGCAGATCGCATTGTTGCGCGTGCTTCAGGAACGCGAATTTCAGCGCGTGGGTGGAAATGCGTCTTTCAAGACCGACGTGCGGGTAGTTGCTGCCACGAATCGAGATTTTCAAGCGGCTATCGCTGAGGGCAAATTTCGCGAAGACTTGTTCTATCGACTGAATGTGTTCCCCATTGAAGTTCCCCCGTTACGGGAGCGAAGAGAAGACATCCCTTTGCTGGTGGAGTACTTTGTCGATCGCTATGGGAGCAAAGCAGGAAAGAAAGTGACCGCCATCACAAAGAAAAGCATGGAACTTCTGCAGTCGTACGCTTGGCCTGGCAATATTCGTGAATTGCAAAATGTGATTGAACGCTCGGTAATTATCTGTGATTCGGAAAATCTTTCGGTTGACGAAACTTGGCTCGCAGGACGAAAATCCAGCGCCGACATTGCGAGTCCTCCCCTGACCGAAAAACTCGCGGCGCAGGAGCGGGAGATTATTGAGGCGGCGCTCGCCGAAACCCAGGGCAGGGTTTCCGGTCCGAGGGGTGCTGCAGCCCGGCTGGGAATTCCACAGTCGACGCTGGATTCCAAGATCAAAGCTCTAAAGATCAAAAAGCAGCGGTTCAGAAATAGCTAACTTCCGCATGATGCGCTTTTTGATTTCGCTAGCTACGACAGCGGCTTGCTTTAAGCAAAAGCGAAGCACGCTGCCGTATTGTTAGCTGTGACAAAGGGCGGAAGCGCAGTGCTGCTACTGAAGGAGCTAGCGGTGGCGCCCTCCACCCGCCGCCTGACCGCGTCCATCACGCTTCTCGTTTCCGCGGAAATGATTGAAGGGCTTGTCTCCCTGCTCCGGAAGAGGACCATGGTAGCCATGGTGTGGGTCGAACCGATTGTCAACGCCGCCGTGAAAGTCACTCGGGCCATGAAACCAAGGGCCGGCTCCGATGAACAGCCCGCCGTTGAACCAATCCGGGCCGTGAGATCCATAGGGTGCACAGTTGTACGGGGCGACATCGTAGCAGCCATTTGGACAAACGGGCGCGGGTCCGATGTTGATGGATACCTGAGCGGAGGCAAAGCCCGGGAGGCTCACCAGAAGGCCGATCAGGGTCGGTAGAGCAAGAAATTTCCAATTGCGCACAGTTCTCCTCACGTCGCAAGCAAGTCGCATGCACGGGACGGCTTATCTCGAAACACCGGGAATCGAGATAGCTACACAAGGAGTTGCGATTTTTGCTGTCCTACTTTGCCTTCACTCAATCATTTGCCGCGCAAGTCCATACTCCGGTTTCACCGATAAACAATCCGCCCGGGGGCCTCGTGTCATCCCGACATTTCGGAAATTTTCGAACTCTCGTGATCGTCTCACGCACGTAAACCGAACAGTTTTATTCATTTAGCGTTGGCCCTTACTTTGCTTTAGTCAAAGCGATGTGCGGCGGCGACATGAGTCAGGCTACAGCACGCATAACGCGAGCACCAACTTCCGCGGCACATACACACTTCAAGGAGAAACAAATGTTACAAACCAAATACGTTACCTCACGAATTCACAAGCTTACCCTTGGCAGTTTGCTGATTCTTGGCATGCTGATGGTAAGCACTCCCGGTTTCTCTGCTGATAAGCCAGAGACGATTGAGGCTACCGCCATGGGCACAAGCACTCAGTTGGGAAGAGAATTTGGGATCACCTTAAATATTTACGATTACTCCACTCCGGCGGACAAGCAGGTGCTGGTGCAAGCATTCGAGAAAGGCCAGAACCAGGGGTTGGTCAATGCGCTCAGCAAGATGAAAGCCGCGGGGCACATCGAAGTCACCGGGACCCTGGGATTTGACTGCAGTTACATCCAGGTGATTCCCACGCCAACCGGGCGGAAGATTCGCTTTGTCACGAACCGCCTTCTCCGATTTGGCGAGGTCTACTGGGATACCCGATCTAGCGCCTATAACTTGACCGCAGGTGAAATCGACTTGAACGACACGGATAAAAACAAAAGCACCGGCCTCTTCTACCCCGAAGCCGAGTTCACGATCGACAAACAGGGGGAGCTGCAAATCAATCTCGTTGGAAACCCTTGGACGTTGGCTGACGTTCTCGATTGGAAGGGAACACCTGGCGTTAACTAATTACTAATTACTGACGCACTTGCGCCGCAGGTTCTTGTGTTGGCGAGGATCTGCGGTCTCATGATCACGACAACGCGACAGAATCACAAATACTAATCAAAGGAGCGCAACGATATGAATAGCGACGGTAAGAATGGAAAGAATGATCTCTCGAGTCAAGGATCTTCGGTGGCGATTGCTGACGAGCAGCGGTCGGTTCCCGGAGTGAGAATTGGCAGAAGCCAGCAACTGACACCCCCCCGCACCTAGGAATCGACTGATCGGCGCGCTAACCCGATATATTTCTACCCCCCGCCCACCGACACCGGCAGTTGCCGACTTTTAAGTATCACTTTTCACTTTCCAATAAGCGCGTTTACAAGGGCGGATGGTCGCGCGAGGTTACCGAGCGCAGAGCTGCCCATCTCGAAAGATCTTGCCGGCGTAAACATGAGACTGGAGGCAGGAGGAATTCGAAAACTGCACCGGCACACTGGTGCCGAATGGGCCATCATGCTCTACGGCGGCGCCAGAATCACCGCGGTCGACAACGACGGCAAAAGCTTTGTACAGGACACGTATGAAGGCGATCTCTAGTATTTCCCAACCGGCACTCCTCACTCGATCCAAGGACTGGGCCCCGATGGTTGTGAATTTCTGCTCGTCTTTGATGATGGCGCTTTCTCCGAGTTCGAGACCGTGCTGCTGTCAACACGATGGCGCTCACGCAACGTGAGGCGTTGGCGAGGAACTTCACCGTTCCACAGTCGCGTTTGGAAGGAATGCTCAACGAAGAGCTGTTCATTTTCCAGGCGCCGATCCCGGGTCCGCTCGAACCCGACCAGAGACAGGCCGCGGGATCGCTTTGAACGTTGACTAGGTAGCTATTCTGAGCCGTCAAGCCAGCGGCCCCGTTCGGTAAACAGAACCGCCACAATCGCCAGCATGGGGATCAAGAGGGCGATCTCATCAAAAGACAAGAATCGCAATCCGCTGGCTAGTGCTCCACAGACGTAAACGATCCCATCTAGCCGATACAGTATCGGGCGATAAGCCATCCTGTCGTCGCGCGTATCCTCCTCCCGTCTGCTTGATAAATAGCCAGCGGGCGAGATCGGTGGAGAACGTAATCAAAGTACCGGTGACGTAAGTCGTCGTGGCGCTGCCATGTAGGCGTAATACAGCAGCGCTCTGCATTCCCATGCTGCCAGCCGCGAGGGCAGCCAGAAAGGCCGTCACCTTCGGACCTGGGTGTGGGGCGAAGTGCCAGCAAACGATCAGAACGCTGAGAGTTACGAGTTCGGCAATTAGTGCCCACCCAATCGGACCCAGTGCTGACTCCGACTTCCGTTTAAGTATGACCAGCCGACCGACAACGGACCCGATTATGAAGGAGGCAACGGACACCGCTGAGTAGAACCCCGCGGCAAATCGGCCCTCGGCGAGAGCGACGGCGAGCATGACCGTGTTGCCCGTCTGAGCCCCGGTCAAGAGCTGAAAAGCCAAAATGATAATTGCGTCCACCCCGCCACCGGCGACTGCCAACAACAGGACCATCAAGTTCTGCCGAGTAAATGATCGGGGGTGGTACTGCGGATAGCGTTTATATTGTCGTGCTCGTGTGTGTTGAGAAAGCACGCAGGCGTCCATTTCGATACGCGGAAGGGAAAGATTGTAACTTTGCCGAGGAAACATCTGACGCGGCTCCGTCCGCTTGGTCGAGTCACGCAGGGTCCACACTCGATTCCACTTAACGCTCTAAGAATCGACAATTAGCGATTGCGAGAATTCTTTACTGCTCTGAGTCTCTCCAACGGCAGCATCTCGCCAGCTATTCTCGCGTGATTTCTGATTTTCGGATGCGGCGCCATTCCCAGCCGGATGCGATCACGATAATTCGGAAATTTCCGAATTATCGTTATCTTCTATGCCGTTTAAGTCCTTCACTTTCAATTGCTTACGGTTTGGCCTTCGCAGTGCATTATCTCAAGCGGAAGGCAAAGCGAATGACCTTACGAATCGACATATCGGACGAACGTGGGCGCGTTATTTTCACGCTGACGGGTCGAATCCAAGCCGAGCAAGTTTCAGAGCTCCAGACACTCGTGCGTTCCGAACTACCCGGTCACAACCTCGTCTTGGATTTGAAAGAGGTGAAGTTGGTGGACCGAGATGCCGTCCGATTCCTCACACAAATCGAGGCACAGGGCACAAGACTCAGAAATTGCTCCGCATTTATTCGAGAGTGGATCTCGCGAGAGCGGAATGAGATGAAACGAGCGGAAACGCAGCACCAACAACTTTAGACAGCCAAGAGGACCTTATGTGGATTGTTCAAATAGCGTTAAAGCGGCCTTACACCTTTGTGGTCCTGGCCATTCTGATTCTGGCGATGGGTGCGGTTGCAATCTTCCGCACGCCGACTGACATTTTTCCCAACATAAACATCCCGGTGGTCAGCGTCATTTGGACCTACAACGGCCTCGTCCCCAGGGAAATGAGCGACCGCATTGTCAGCATCACCGAGCGGAACCTCACTACGGTGGTCGACAATATCGAACACGTCGAATCCCAGTCGCTGTACGGGATCGCCGTCGTGAAGGTATTTTTGCAACCTAACGCGAGCCTCGACCGTGCGGTTGCGCAGATTACGGCCAGTTCCCAGACGCAACTCAAGCAGCTGCCTCAAGGAACTACCCCACCCCTCATCATTGCCTACAGCGCGTCGAGTGTGCCTGTCCTGCAACTGGCGCTTTCCGGAAAAGGTCTGTCGGAGTCCCAGCTCAACGATTACGGTCTCAATTTCATTCGCACGCAGTTGATCACAATTCCAGGCGCGGCAGTGCCTTATCCCTATGGTGGCAAGCAGCGCCAGGTTCAGGTGGATCTCAACCCGGCAGCACTGCAAGCGAAAGGACTTTCTGCGCTGGACGTGGTCAATGCGATCGCGGTGCAGAACCTGATCCTGCCCACGGGCACGTCAAAAATTGGCGGCACCGAATATAACGTTGATATTCCAAATGCTGCTCCACAGACCATTGCGGACCTGAATCGCATTCCGGTCAAAACTATCGGGGACGCCACGATTTACATGAAGGACGTAGCGTGGGTACGTGACGGTTTCCCACCGCAAACCAACATCGTCCGCGTGAACGGCCAGCGCTCGGTGCTGGTGACGATCGAAAAGGCCGGCGACGCCTCGACTCTGAACGTAATCTCCGGGATCAAATCGATCTTGCCGCGGATCGCGGCCACAGTTCCACCTCAACTGAAGATGAGTCCTTTGTCCGACCAGTCGATCTTCGTGAAAGGCGCCATCAGCGGAGTTGTTCGCGAAGCTTTGATCGCAGCCTGCCTGACCGCGTTCATGATCCTGATGTTTCTCGGCAGCTGGCGAAGCACGCTGATTATTGCAACCTCGATTCCCCTGGCAATTCTCACGTCAATCATCGTGCTGAGCGCGACCGGCGAGACGATCAACATCATGACCCTGGGTGGACTAGCGCTCGCCGTCGGAATTCTAGTAGATGATGCCACCGTAGAAGTCGAGAACATCAATCGCAACCTGGAAGCGGAGCCCGACAAGGACATGGACGAGGTCGTCCTGGACAGTGCCATGCAGATCGCTACGCCTGCATTTGTGGCCACGCTCTCGATCTGCATCGTGTTTGCCCCCATGTTCTTGCTTTCGGGGGTCGCTGGGTACCTGTTCCTGCCTCTCGCAAAAGCCGTGGTGTTTGCGATGCTCGCATCTTACGTGCTCTCGCGAACCATCGTTCCCACGATGGCGAAGTACCTCCTCCGGAATCAAAAGGCCGTCGAGGGAAATGCTCCGAGCCGGAATCCGCTGGCCAGGTTTCAGCGCTGGTTCGAAGCAGGCTTCGAGCGTTTCCGCGAAGCGTATCGCAGGCTTCTAGTGGTCGCCCTTGATCACAAGCGCGTATTTCTGTTTGCTTTCTCGGCAGCGTGTTTGGCATCGCTGGCGATCATAGTTCCTTTCCTGGGTCAGAACTTTTTCCCGAGCGTAGATGCCGGAAGTTTCACGCTTCATCTTCGAGGGCGAACCGGAATGCGTATCGAGGACACGGCTTTCCTGTGCGATGAGGTAGAGAGCTCGATTCGCCATAACATCCCGGCCGCCGAGCTCTCAAACATTATCGACAACATCGGGCTGCCATACAGCGGGATTAATCTCTCGTACAGCAACTCGGCTCCCGTTGGTGCTTCCGACGCAGACATTCTCGTCACGCTTTCTCCCAAGCATCATCCGACAGCGGATTACGTTCAGCAGCTTCGAATGAGTTTGGCCAAGGAATTTCCTGGCGTGATGTTTGCGTTTTTGCCCTCCGACATCGTCACGCAAATCCTTAACTTTGGGCTCCCCGCGCCCATTGACATTCAGGTCGTAGGTAATGACCTCGAGAACAACCGCGTCTGGGCGGATCAACTGCTGCAAAAAGTCAGGTACGTGCCGGGTACCACGGACCTAAGAATTCAGCAACCCTTCGATAATCCCTTTATTCACCTCAACGTCGAACGGACCAAGGCGCAGGAGCTTGGTTTTAGCGCGCACGATATCGCGCAAAATCTGCTGGTGTCACTCAGCGGCAGCTTTCAGACTGCTCCGACGTACTGGCTCGATCCCAAGAGCAGGGTAAGTTATCCGATCGCGACCCAGACACCCCAATACCGAACTTCCACGATCCCCGACCTGGTCAACACACCCGTAACTGGCACGAATGCCACGGCCCCTCCCTCGGTGTTGGCGAGCCTGGTTTCGATGCAGAGAGGAAGCGGCATGGCCCTCGTTTCTCACTACAACGTTGCGCCCGTCATTGATATTTACGGATCTTTCAGCGGTCGCGATTTGGGAGGCGTCTCCGGTGACATCAACAAGCTCATCGATTCGATGCGCAGTCAACTACCGCGCGGCTCGCGGGTCGTGGTTCGAGGCCAGGTACAGACGATGAGGTCGTCGTACTTCGGCCTGCTGGTCGGACTCGTGTTCGCAATTTTTCTCGATTACCTGCTGATCGTGGTGAACTTTCAGTCGTGGCTTGATCCTTTCATCATGATTTCGGCATTGCCGGCCGCGCTCGCCGGAATTGCCTGGATGCTTTTCATCACGAACACAACGCTCAGCGTTCCGGCACTGATGGGCGCAATTATGTGCATGGGCGTGGCCACCGCAAACAGCATTCTGGTCGTGACCTTTGCCAGAGAGCAGATGGCTGAGGGTAACGATCCCTTGACTGCCGCCTTGCAGGCAGGCTACACGCGCTTCCGCCCAGTCCTCATGACGGCATTGGCCATGATCATCGGCATGATCCCTATGGCTTTGGGACTCGGCGACGGCGGAGAGCAAAATGCTCCGCTCGGGCGAGCGGTGATTGGCGGCCTTCTGTTCGCAACGGTTTCCACACTCTTCTTCGTTCCTACGTTCTTCAGCGTACTGCACGGATGGCGGAAGAAATCCGCACCGGCGAAATAAGTCTTAATGGACAGGTGACTCACTATGAATAACTTCGAGATCAAACAAACAGATACCAGCGTTGAAATCGTACCATTGCACCCACAGCCGAACGAGAGCCGGCATTCAGGCCGGCCCTGGTTCATCGCCTTGACCGTCGCCGTCGTTGTCATTGCCGTCCTGGCTTTCGGAATTCTGTCACGCGTGAAGGCAGCGGCTAGTCTGCGCACCGCCACGACCGAGATGGCAGTGCCCTCTGTCTCAGTTGTGCAACCTACGGCGGCTGCGCCAGCGCAAGAGATCATCCTGCCTGGAAATGTACAGCCTCTCATCTCGTCGCCCGTTTATGCCCGAACCGATGGCTATTTAAAGAAGTGGTATTTCGACATCGGTGCGCACGTCAAAGCCGGGCAACTCCTGGCTACGATTCAGTCCCCGGAAATTGACGAGCAGTTGGCCCAGGCGCGCAGTACTCTTGCCACTGCCGAAGCCAATCTGAAGCTGGCTGACATTACGAAGACGCGCTATGGAGCGATGTTCGACAAGCATGCTGTTTCCCAACAGGACAGAGACAATGCCGACGGAACCTACAGCGCGAACAAGGCCATCGTTGATGCAGATAACGCCAACGTTCGGCACTACGAAGCGCTGGTTTCCTTTGAAAAGGTGTACGCACCTTTCGATGGAGTGATTACCGCCCGGAATACCGATATCGGCGACCTGATTAACTCAGGAAGCAACTCTGCGCCCAAGACTGATCTCTTTCACATCGCCCAGACCGGCACCTTGCGCGTGTACGTGAATGTTCCTGAGGAATATTCGCGAGGTGTTAAGCCCGGAGAGACTGGAGCTGACATCGTCCTAAGCGAATTCCCGGGACAGAAATTCCCCGGAAAGGTTGTTCGTACCTCCGAATCGATTAACGGCACCACCCGCACACTCCTGACAGAGATCGATCTTCCTAACCAGGGGAACGCCCTTCTCACTGGCTCGTATACAGAAGTTCACTTGCATATTCCTTCCGAGAATCCGACTTTTCTGATTCCGGTGAACACGCTCATCTTCCGATCGGAGCATCTGCAGGTAGGCGTGGTGAGAAACGGCAAGGTAGAGCTGTCAGATCTTACTCCGGGTCACGATTTCGGAAGTGAGATCGAAGTTGTGGCCGGGTTGAAAGCTGACGATCAGGTGGTCCTTAATCCACCCGATTCGCTGGTGTCTGGGCAGCAAGTAAACATTGTCAAAGCAACACTGCCGGGAGACGTGCAATGAAATCCTCTCTAACAATGAGTTTGAGTCGTAGGGCTGGCCGCGCTCGGTCAATCATTCCTCTCGCCGCGGCAATTCTTTCACTTATCGGCTGTGCAGTGGGTCCGAAGTACAAAACTCCTACGGTGCCGGCTCCGCCGGCGTACAAGGAGGTGGGCGACTGGAAGACAGCGCAGCCGAGCGATCAGAATCTGGGCGGAGATTGGTGGGAGATCTTTCAAGATCCTCAACTGAACACGTTGGAGCAACAGATCAACGTCTCCAACCAGAACCTGAAAGCAGCTGTGGCACAGTACCAGGAAGCGCGTGCAGCTCTCCGCTACGCTCGAGCTGATTACTATCCGACGATTAGCGCAGGTCCTTCAGCCACACGTGCGCGATACTCGGACAATCGTCCCGCGAGTAGCGGACGAGGCCAAACTTTTAACGATTTTGTATTTCCAGTCAGTTTCTCTTACCAGACCAATGCGTGGGGTCGCGTGAGCAAGAACGTGGAGTCCTATCGAGAGCAAGCGCAAGCGAGTTCCGCCGATCTGGCCGTCGTGAATCTGACCATGCACGCAAATCTGGCTGTCGCTTACTTCGCGGCGCGGACGCTCGATGCGGAAGAGAAACTGCTTCGGGACACTGTCACGCAGTATGAGCAGGCCCTGCAGTTAAACGAGGAACGATATAAGGGCGGATTAGCTTCTGAGGTCGAGGTTGAGCAAGCGCGAACCATACTCGAAACTACACGGGCACAGCTGGTCGATGTGGGAGTCGCTCGTGCGCAATACGAGCATGCGGCTGCAGTACTAGTGGGCAAGCCCCCGGCTGATTTCAGTCTGCCCCCTTTGCCCTTAACAACTCCACCGCCGCCAATTCCGGTTGGAGTTCCATCGGAGTTGCTGGAACGACGACCAGACATCGCAGCCGCCGAGCGTCAGGTAGCGTCGGCAAACGCACAGGTCGGTCTTGCCAAGAGTGCCTATTACCCGCTCGTCAACATACTCGGCTCTGGTGGATTCGAAAGTGGAAGCATCACGACTTTACTTCAGGGACCCAGCGCTCTCTGGTCGATCGGCGCATCCGTAATGACAACTGTCTTCGATGGGGGCAGAAGGCATGCGGCGAACGACGAGGCCAAGGCGGCCTACGATTCTACCGTGGCTTCTTATCGGCAGACAGTGCTGACTGCGTTTCAACAGGTGGAGGACAATCTCGCGGCCTTGCGAGTGCTGGAGCAAGAGGCGGGAGTGCAATCGACCGCAGTGCAATCCGCGCAACGGTCGCTCAATCTTTCGAACACCAGATATGAAGGTGGTGTGACCAGCTACCTCGAAGTGATTACCGCGCAGAACGCTGCACTTTCGGATGAGGTGACAGCAGTCCACATCCTTGGCCGGCGCATGGCCAGCGCGGTCTTACTCATCGAAGCGCTCGGTGGAGGATGGGATCGGTCAAGCCTGCCGGATCGCCCCGAGTGCTGTGGAAAGCTGGCGCGCAGTGGAAACTGATTTCGAAAGGAGTTGCACGTTTATGAAATATACCTTTGTTGTTCTGCTTCTGGCCGGATTTCGCTCAGGGCAGTCCATCGAAAAGAAGCTTCTGGCGAGCCCGGACAACGGACCGACAGTGACCACCGGGCGCTCCAGCTTGCTGCGAGAATTGAACAGCTCTCTTTAGCTTTAGCAGGTGGTCTCGAAAGTTTCGCCCGCCATCGTCCAAATTCTTGTTAGTGGTTATGGATCGGCGCAAGCACATGGCCATACTCAGACGGCGCGAATCGTTCGCCAGCATGCGATGGGCTCTGGCGTAATCGTCGACCCTGACGGATACATCATCACGAATGCTCACGTAGTGGAAGGGGCACAACGCGTTCGCGTTGTCGTGTCCCCTGCAGGCTCAAGCTCGCAAATGGAAGCATCGTCCCACCAACCCCCGCAAATACTCGACGCAAGCATTCTGGGCAGACATCAGACTGCCGACTTGGCGCTTCTCAAGATTGAGGCCACGCACATGCCTTTTATAAGCATCCGCGACAATTTGCGCGTTCGCCAAGGAGAACTGGTGTTCGCAATTGGCAGCCCGGAGGGACTACGCGACTCAGTCACAATGGGTGTCGTCAGCTCAGTCGCACGACAGACAGATACCAATGATCAGATGTTCTACGTTCAAACCGATGCCCTCTCAATCCAGGGAACAGCGGCGGTCCGCTGGTCAATATAGACGGCAATCTTGTTGGCATCAATACGTTCATGCTCAGCGAAGGCGGTGGAAGTGAAGGACTGGGGTTCGCAATCCCGGCCTCGGTCGTTAGGTTCGACTACGAGAACCTGCGTCGATACGGACATGTGCAGCGAGTCGCCTTCGGTGCGAAAGCGCAAACCGTTACCCGACATTAGCCGAGGGGCTCGGGCTTTCCAGAAACTGGGGAGTCATTTTGTCCAACGTCGCTCCTCGTGGATTTGCACGCGTCGCCAGGCTCGAAGTAGGGGACATCCTGACTACGAATGATGGCCGTCCCCTCGATGATCTCCCATCGTACATGGCGGCGCTTTATCTTCACTCCGCCGACCAAGACCTGATCATCGATGTGCTTCGCGGTGAAAAGCAATTGTCGGTAGTGGTTCCGGTCCAGGTGCACCATGAGAAGATTGACGATTTGAACGATCTGCCGGAGCTACAAAGGACGTTCATTCCAAAGCCGAACATCTTCGCCAGCGATTGGGACGATGAGTTGAAGCCATTACTGCGCAAAGATAGCAATGATCCAGGAGTTGTGGTGATTGCCCAAGGCGCCGCGTCAAATGGAGTTGACAGGGGAGTACAGTCCGGGGACATCATTCGAGCGGTCAATCGTTCTCCGCTGACATCCGTCTTTCAATTGCAAGCCACGATTCACCAGCTCAAGGCCGGCGATCCTGTCGTTCTCCAGATTGAACGCGGCGGGCAGCTTGAATTTCTCGCGTTTGAAATGGATTGAACCTAGCCCCGTTTGGATTGGACGCAGCAGGAGACAGATATGAACCGATTACTTGCTTCAATTGTCGTTCCTCGACGCACCGGTGCCTTCGTTCAGCGCCACGCTGCCGCGCGGAACTTGACCGCGAACTTATTTCGCCTGAAGTCTCTCTCGATAACCTTCTTCGAAAAGCTGGTGCCAGCCGAGGCCGATCCAATCAAAAATTTGCTGGTTCTCCTGGGCTTTTGGAGCCACAAAAGTCCGCATGCCCCGATGGCCGTCGGCGAAGCTGAATATTATGGTCTGCCTCTCAATAGAGTACGTGCCCCGCTGAATGCGCGGATGTAAATAGAAGGAATTCGGCACGATCATCTGGTCGGTGACACGGTGGTCAGTAAAGGTTCCGTCGGCAAAGAACTGCAAGTATTGGTCGGCCGCCGGCGCTCCCCACCGATAAGTTCCGGAAAATTTCTTCCCCGTGCATCGACACATGGGAATGAAAGTATCCCAGCCGGCATCCCATGCGGGATGGGCTGAGGCTTGGTTGATCTTGATGAGTACGGGTCGAGCGGGATCGCCGAACTGGTTCTGCCAGACAATTCTGACCTTATCCCCGTCCAACTGGTAGCGTCCCACCCAGTTCCGTGCGCGATTGTCCTCACTCCGATAGTGCTCGAAGTCAAAGCCGATCATACCCTCTTGAGGAATGCCGTAAACCATGAAACCGTCGGGATAGAAAATGTACTGCTTATTGGTGGGCTGGCCATCAGCACCGCCCGTGCAGACATAGACTCCTTGCAGCTTGCCGGGAGGTATACGCCCGGTGTTCTCTTCCGAAACTGCCACCGATCGCATGGGCATGGAGTCTGTTCCCGTTCCCGTGGTGCTATCGACTGCGGTTGAGCCTGCCGGAAATGCGTGAGGGGCCCTTCCGCTGGCATCGGGACTTGCCCACCGTCCGGTTACCTGGACCGAAACCGATGCTGGGTTCTGTATCGCCGAAATCAAACTGGCAGGGGGTTGGGAGACGGGAGGACTCATGCGCTTGGCGGTTGCGGTGGCGACCTCCGCTTCGTTGCCGAGCCATCGCATACGATAAGTGGCTCCATTGGCCTTCAACTCGATGGCATCCTGAGGCTGTCCGACAATCGTCCATTGGTGAACAGTAACTTCGGTTCGCGGAGCCTCAAACGAATGATTGCGATTCGATTGAGGCTGTACCACCTCATATCGCACTTTGTCCTGGCTCACATAAAGATAGCCATAGCACCAAGAAAATGAGTGCTGGTGCGCAACCGCAAAGCGCATCTCTTTGACGGTCTGGTGTTGATATACAGGATCGGACGCCGCCGTGGTTTGTATTTGCCGGGCTTTGAGGGATGGCGCGAAGGTGCTGGCAAGCCCCAGAGTCAGCAAAATGTTGAGGTGATGTAGACCACCCCGCGTTTTCAGTCTGATTGGCATGACTCACTTCCCGCAGGTGCTTCTCTCAGTTTGGCGTTCGCATGTCCCACTCGATCAGTGATTCGCAGCGTTGAGTGAAAAATCCCACACCGAATAAAAGATTGCGTCCGCATTTGCGTTCGTAATCCCGGCATACTCCTTTTGTGATTTCTTCGGGTGCAGAATTAGTCCGTATTCGCCGGACGCCAACTCCGTGGCTGCTTCCACGATGAGGTGACCTCGTCCCAACGAGTTGATCTTGATTGCAAATTTTTCTTCCGGCTTGATTTTGTCGAGTCGCGTGTCGTTTCCGTGCCTGTCGAACTTATCTTTGGAGGTCGAAACCAGCCTCCAGTTATCTTTTGTCTGGACCAGTCGCAGTAAGATCGGCTCGTAGCTGTCGGGATCGACACCAGGGATATCGCCGAATTCCACTTCAAACTTTGGGGACAAGGACCGAATGGTCAGGTCAGAGGTGCGCCCAGGCAAGGCCCAAGTGCGCCCCACGTTCGGCATGCCCGGTCCGCTACGGCCACCATGAGGCACGGGCACTCCCGTCATGTTGCCCGCCATTAAGATCGTCTTCCCAACACCTTTGAGTACACTACCTGCCGCCGATCCGCCTTTGCCTTGTCCCGTGGCAATCTCGGTTTCTGAAGGATCCATGAGTTGCCGCTTGTCATTGACGAGTAGAGTGACCTTCGGTAGTTGCACCTCGCCGGTGAGCCTTTGTGCATTCGGCATTGGCATGCCTGTATTAAATGCAGTCAATCCCCGTTGGAGTCCGAAATTTCCGGACTGCTGAGCCGCAGCAGCCGTGACCCGTTGCGTTGCTGCCTCTCGTTTTTTCGACTCGGCTGCCAGCATGGCCTGGACAACTCTGTCGGAGACGTTAGCTTTCTTAAGCGCGAGCAGCCCAGAGGGCGAAACATCGAAGCGTACTTCGTTAGCGGAAATCGCTTCCACAACGACATCTTCTGTCAGTCCCTGGGATAGCATCTGTTCTACATCGTCGTTGGTCATTGCTGCTCTTCCAGATTGCGCATAAGCCGAAGCAACTGAGGAGAGAAGAATCAGCATGGTCACACAAAGATCTGTGAGTCTCGTCATTGTCGTCTCCTTTCGGCTTACTATTGCTGGATTTCGAAGGCCCAAGCTGAATTGAAGATCAGCCCGTCACCGGCGTTCTGTGCGATGCCACTTCCGGAGACTTTCTTATCTTTATTTATCGGGCGGAGCGCGATCGCATATTCGCCAGCCGGAAGCGTATTCAGAGGCTGGAGTTGGTAGTCACCTGAGGACACTTTTTTGGAATTGCTTCCAATGCGTTCTTCTACGAATGAAGAGTACATGCCCCAGTCGGCCGTTGTGGCTTGCATTTGATCTTGCTTGGCCTGGGTCGCGCCGACGAGCCGAAAGTTGTTTGCGGTCGGCTCAAGTTTCAGAAGAGCTGGCTCATAGTCGTCCGCGTTGACTCCAGGAACATCTGAAAAGTGGATTTCAAACGACGGCTGCCCTTGACGCAATACGACGTCAGCCTTTTGACCCGGCAGCGCCCAGACGGCCGTGATCGTCTGCTTCCGATGCGCAGCAAAAATATTCCCGACCATCATTGGTCCGGTGAGCATCGGATTGACCATCATCGCTGTGTTCGCCAGCTTTGCGCTGCCCTTCATCATCCCTGCCGAAGCGACTGTCTGGGTCGCGCCAGCCATAGCTTGCTGAAGACTTCCATCCGAGGCCAGAGCGCCCAGCGTTGAGGCTTTCGTTTTGGCTTCGGCAATTTGCGTATGACTCATGGGCAGAAGCTGTTTCGAAGATCCTTGCACGATCGAAACTAAAGGTTGTCCTTGTGAAGGTGCAGTCGAACCGAGAGAAATTCCGGGAGGTATAGGGGTTCCAGCGACAGCGTTGTCAACGACCTTTTGCTTGAGCACTAGCGCATCGCGAGGAACTTGTGCATTGGTCGTTTTGCTCTTGGTTGCAACGAGTACTGCATCCATAATTCTCGGCGTTACCCCGTTTTTCTTGAGTTGAAGCAGCGCGGTAGCAGAAATATCGAAGTTGGTGTCTTGGGAACCGATCGCGCTGATGACGGTGCTCTCCCCAAGTCCTCCCTTTACCATCGCAACCACATCATCGTTAGTGAGCGGTTTCGGTCCATTCTGGGCCTGAAGGCTGCTTGTCAGTAATGCACCGGCAGCCAGAATCAACGTGAATATTTGTCGCAACATATAGTTGTCCTCCTCAGGGTTTCAATCCCTTTAGCCCCGGGGAAATTTATTCGTCGAATTTTCCCCAACATCTGCTTAAGCGCTAGAAATCTCCGATTTGGCTCACATCCGACGATTTTTTTTCACGTTCAATTTTTCAGGCGATTGAAACCTGATGATCCGAAATTCTGCTGGTTTTCGCATTGACCAATACGGAAGGAAACGGCTTGGCTGCCAATCGGGCCGCTGACCCAATCAGGAGAACGAAAATGAAAAATAATGTGAAGAATGCTTACAAAGCAGTTCGCGCGGTTCTCATGGGCGGCTTACTGCTTGCCCTTGGTGGTTGCAACATGTTGAACCATCTGCCCGGCATTCAACAGCCGGCACCGATGAGCGTTGGGGGGAACTGGCAAATTGATCTGATGGACTCGTCAGGAAATCTCGCAGCAGTAGCCACCGGTTTCTTGCAGCAGTCGGGAAGCAATTTGACGGGTGGGTTCGATGTAAGCGGTTGCGGATCCAGTGCCAACGCGACCGGAAATGTCGGCGGAAACAATGGTCCCAATGCGGTTAACCTGTCGTTGCCTGTAGACAACCAGACTCTGAGCATCGTTGGCTCGGGGATCGGGGCGATAACCCCCGGCACGGCGATCGAAGGCAACTATACCGTTGGGGCGATCAGTTGCCCGATCTCAGGTTTAACTTCGATCGCATCAGGCCAGCAGATAAACTCGATCACTGGCACTTTTCATGGATCGCTGCAATCAAGGAGTGGAAGCACTTTCACCGTTTCTGGAAGCGCGACCCAGGGGCAGTATGCCAGCGGCTCCTCTGCGCCGGTGACTGGAACAGCGACCGTGACTAGTTCAAGCTGTTTTAGCTCTCTGACCCTCACCGGAACCGTCAGCGGAACTTCCCCTCAACTGGCAACTTGCTTCGTCCGACGGCTCTCAGACGATAGAGCTTACAGCTCCTCCCAACACGGCTGCCGGCCAAATCAGCAGCGGAACACCTGGCATCTTCACCATCACACAGGTCTCAGGCACCTACAACGTGACAGCAGGAGCATGCTCCGGAGATACGGGATCCTTCAGCCTTAGCCTTCCCTAAGGTGAGAAGGGTCTCCTTGAGGCCCCCGGACAAGATCTTCACGAGCGAGGAATTAACACCATGCGAAAATTCAAAATCATTGTATCTTGCACTCTCGCTGGGTTCATCATCCTGAGCGGATGGACTGCCTATCGCCGGGCGAAGCGATACGTGACGCAGCTAGAACCGTTCGCAAACTCCGGAGAGCCGTTGGCAAAAGGAGAAAGAAACCATTCGAAGCCCCGTCCTTCCCCGAATCGGCCAAGCTTTCCGAGATTTCCCATGGCGGCAGCGTTCGAGAGTGGGCGCCTGCCCGATCCATTACCAGTTCCGACAGGCGATCTCGACAAGGCCGCGGAGGATCTCGCCAACAAAATTGCGGCGAAAGACGAACAGTCCACCGCTGCACTGCTGACGGCGCTTCAAATGGCAGGATTCAGCGTGCGCGATCCGCAAGGCGAGCTCTATCTCAAGCCCGCAGGTGCAAGTCAGGGGATTGCGTTTGACGCGTTTTCTGTAGCTGCGATGTCGAAGCTTTATGGTGAAGGCATTCGACTAAACTTCAGCCGATTCGGAACAACTCTGGCAACCACGCTGCCTGGATTTAAGGACGTTTCTCTTGCCAATTTGCTGCTTGATGGTATTCGGACCGATGCTCAAAGCGAGAAGACGCAATTGCGATTCTGGGCACGCCTGATCGCTGCATTAGGCAAGAGAGCGGAAAAACCGTACGATTTGACGACGGAGAATATTGATCCCAACGTTGTCGCGCTAGATATGGTGCAGTTCTCTTTGATCATCCAGCGACTTGCTGGCGACGGAGTGGCCTTTAGCAAGCAACCACAGGCCCACGCTGCACTTTTTCAAGAAGAGCCAATCGCTCACCCGGTTCTAGTGGAAACCAACTTTCATCAGAGTCGTCAGCCGCGCCTGTTACGCATTGCCGAAGAGTCCAAGAGCTCTCAAGAGGTTCCTTGCAGCGCAGATGAAATGACGGCTACTGTGACGGATTTAGGTGCTCTTCTTGAGAGCATAGGATTTGGGAAGCTGGCAGACATTTTGAAAGAAAATGGCAGGGAAGGTGTCGAGAAATTTGCCGAGGCCGCTGCGAAAATCAATGGTCTGCTAATGATTCTGAAGTTGGTTTGGATACAGAGCGCCCTAACAGTCGATGTCGGGATGGACGAAGCGGAATTGGTTCGCACGAAAAACACGACTCCGGGCGATCTTCGCCATTTGACTGCCCAAGTGAAGATTGACATGGGAAAATGGCAGGAGCTGAACTGTTTCCGCCTCATAACCGGCGCCGTTGGCGTTGACATAGGCAACATCCCGAAAAACGCTGAAGGCGCGGGAGTCGATTGGATCTTGGTTGAGGGTGGCGATACTCGCGGAGCGCTTGGAACGTGGGAGAATTTCTGGTCGATTGCGAAGTTGGAACAAGTAGACACTGATGCCATCGTAGGGCTCAAGCCGCCCAAGGAGTATGAAGATAAGAACAGTTTTTATATACACCAGACAGCAGGTAAAGATGGCATTTCGAATATGGACGTGGAAGGCACGCCGCAAAAGAAGGATATGACTAGTTCAAAACTCAGCCCCGTAACGAAAGAAATGGCCATTCAGATCGGGGTCAGGTGGAAGAATGCCAATACTCCGGAAAAGCTCTTTGGAGACTTCGTCGATTTGCTGGGCAGCGCTAGTGCTGTGCTGTCGGACGACCCTAGTGCGCCCATCAACGTGGCCATCGAAACAATTTATCGATGCCACTGCTTCACTTCGCCCATCTTTCGGTTCCAGGTTATAGACTGGGAGGAATGCAGCGGCGGCTGGACCGGTAACATAAGCTACACCAGCTCAATGCAATCCGTCCACAATTCTTCGGCGAGGGATTATTACAATACCGAGGCAAGTGAACTAAACCAACACCTGGACGTTCGAGTGCATGGAAATGCCAGCGATCAAGAAGATCCAGACCTTATGCGAGCCACCTTTTCAGGCAGCGCTCACTCGAACCGCTTCGGCCAGACGCACTGGGTGAACGGCTGCACCGCGACGACCGAAGTCAAGATGTCCGCTTCGGGCGGTGGGGACACTAGCGTCGTCATCGGCTCTCCAGAAGGAAGTGGCACTTACAGCATTAGAGTGCGGGACGTGAGCATCAAGAGCGAGTCTAGCTCGCACGGCACAGTCCATTGTCAGAACATCACTCCTCCTCCCGACGAGCAAGGTACGGGAACCTGGGGCCTAAGCATTCCACAGCTCACAGCAGACGTGGACCCAAAGGAGCCTGGTGTTCTCCGTGGTTCGAAAACATTCCCCAACATTCTGCCTGGAGGGGAAACTGTCGTTTCGTGGAATTTGCAGCAGTGCCGATGAGGTCATTTGTGGGATAGCGCCGCGTCACAGCGGGCTAACTTCTTCGCAACCTGCGCCGGGTCGCCGGCGTCAAGGCTGTTGGCGGGAGTGCTGCGATTAGGATGTTCGATCTGATGCCATGTGGCGAGACTCTTGCTATACCAGGAGCGAGCCTCCTCCCAGTTATGGTGAAGCCTTGCAGTGCCCGTACCGGCTTTTGGAAGCCTTTGCAGAACGAGGTCGCCGAGTCCGGAGTATGCGTCCGCGGCGGCGTAGAGGGCATTGAGGTTGGGAGGTTTCCGGGCGATGAGAGGTTCGGCAAGCGCCAACGCTTGATTGAATTCGTCGGCAGCGACAGTGGCGTTGCCTCTTAGCAGTTCCACCTCCGCCATCTTCACGGTACATTGTGCGGCACTCGCAATCTCAAACCAGGATGCACCGCCAGCATCACGAAGAGACAGGTAAATGGAACGGGCTTCGTCGAATTGTTTCAGCGCGGCTTCTGGCTTGTGTTGACCGATCAGGATCGTTCCTCCCGCCGCTACAATAGTTCCAAGGTAGTGACGGTTGAATTTATCTTCTGAATCCAGTGCCACAAGACCCCGAATGACCGCCAGAGACTTCTGCCAGTCTTCGATAGCCAGCTGAATACTTCCTGTCTTAGAAAGTACCAGGGCCATATTGCATATTCAATCGCCAAGGATCGACGAGTGCTGGCATTTTCCGGATCTGCGCGATTGATGCCCTGCAGAATTTCCAGGCACTTTTTCTGACTGGCGATCCACTGCCTGGTTTTGAGAGAAATGATCGACAATTTGGAGGGAGGTCAATTTAAAATCACAGGCCCGCGTTCATCCGAAGATGATGGCCTGTATGTAGGAACCTATTCCTATCGCTTGGCGAACAAAAGATCGCATCCTGCCAAGTCTAATTTTAGCGGAGACCCTTCCACCTCGGAAATGACCGAAACTGCCTCCGGAGCGGGTAATGCAAATTTTGACATCGACGCCCGGATGGATCATAACGCGTTCATCATAGCCGCTGGGACGGGCGAGTCAGTGGAAGTAAAAACGAAAATCTTTCAGCACAATCCCTCTGATAAAGATTACACAACTACTCTTACGGGCCCTAGACAGCCCGAAGGCACAGGTGTGTCGGGAACCATGGATCCCAAGAACCCCAACGAGCTCAAAGGAAACAAGACTGACAAGAGTCCCGACGGCACAGTGACCACAGTAGAATGGAACTTGGTCAGGTGTTCAAAATGACGGTCCCTGAACCACTAGTCAGCAGGTTCGAGGCGCTAATCCAAACCGACTTTACGCTGTTGCGGGTACGTACGCGGAAGTTTCGCCGTGTCAATTCCTGGGCTTCTTCGCTCAAGCTTCATGTCCACCGGTCTTGTTTAACTCGCGATACAGCCACACCCTCGCTGCAGCCCAATCCCGCTTTACAGTAGCGGTAGAGACTCCGGTGACTACAGCCGTTTCTTCAATCGAGAGGCCTCCGAAGAAGCGCAATTCCACGATGCGAGCTTGCTGAGTGTCGAGTTTTGCGAGCTGAGTCAACGCATCGTCTAGGGCGATCAAATCTGTGCCCCTGCTTTTAGCCGCCGCGACGATACCCTCCAGCGCAAGCTTTATGCCACCGTCGCGCTTTGCAGCTCGCCGTCCGCGGGCATACTCAACCAAAATCTGCCGCATGAGCTGAGAGCAAATCGCAAGGAAGTGGGAGCGATTTTCAAACTTAAGAGCACCCTGTTTCTCCAGTCGCAGATACGCCTCATGTACGAGGGCAGTGCTCTGCAGGGTGTGATCAGAGCGTTCTTTACGAAGGTGCTGGTGGGCCAGATGCCGGAGCTGTGGATAAACGATAAGCACTAGATCGTTGAGAGCCTGCTCATCCCCTTCCTGCCATTTAGATAGCAGTTGGGTAATATCACTGGAAGACAAGTCCTGCAAGGCTGCGTACCTGCGAGAAAAAACTTGCAGGAAGATTATGCGGCGTGGGGTTCGATGTCAAGGCTAATGCCGCTGAGTTGGTTTGACACGAGGTGAGTTCCCGAAGGCATATGGCCAAATCACAATGGACTGGCACATTCCTCAATGTTTCGCGATAATGCCGTCAAGGTACGGAGGTGCAGGAGCTGGCCTAGCCAAGAATGGCTCAATTACGCCCTCAGAGCCGCGGCTAATGCCTATTCTCTTGTCCGACGTATGGTCGGCAAACTGGAGGATTTGTGTCCAATCCCCCGGAGGAGCCGCGCAGGGCGGAACGTCGCATTGGCCTGGAGAGCACGTCCATGACCCCGGAGCGTTGGGCCCAAGCGAACGACGTGCTGCAGCGGGCGATGGAACTTACGCCCGAAAGGCGGACGGCCTTTCTGGATGATGCTTGTGCGGCCGATCCGTCGCTTCGCCATGAAGTTGAGTCGCTTTTAGCCGCGCACGAGGAAGTTCGTTCCAGCTTTCTTCAATCTCCAATCGCCACAGATCTCCCAAAAGGAACTCGCCTCGGCGAGTACGAAGTCCAGTCACTGCTCGGCGCCGGCGGCATGGGAGAAGTGTACCGGGCGCGCGATTTGCGTTTACGACGCGAGGTGGCGATCAAAGTCCTGCCCGCGCTGGCATCGTCCGATCCCGAGCGCTTGCGCCGCTTCGAGCAGGAGGCGATGGCAGCTGCCGCGTTGAGTCATCCCAACATTCTGGCTGTGTTTCAGATGGGCACACATAAGGGCGCACCGTATCTGGTTTCGGAGTTGCTGGAAGGCGAGACCCTTCGGGAGGTGATCAAGCGCGGTCGAATTGCGTTGCACAAGACCATCGACTACGGAGTGCAGATCGCCCGCGGGCTCGCAGCCGCGCACGAGAAAGGGATCGTGCATCGCGATCTGAAGCCGGAGAATCTGTTCATCACCAAATATGGAAGAGCGAAGATTCTGGACTTCGGTCTGGCGAAACTGCAACAACCACACTCCGCCTCCGCGCACAGTGCGCTGACCCTAGGTAGCGAAACCGAGCCCGGCGTGGTGATGGGCACTGCGGGTTATATGTCGCCGGAGCAGGTTCGAGCACAGACGGCCGATCACCGTGCCGACATTTTTGCCTTCGGCGCGATCCTCTACGAGATGCTGAGCGGGCAGCGGGCATTTCAGAAGCCCACGTCGGCTGAGACCATGGCGGCCATCTTGAACGAAGAGCCGCCCCCGATTTCGCAGATGAATCTTCAAATTCCACCAGGTTTGTGGCGTGTGGTGTGCCGCTGCTTGGAAAAGAATCCCGAACAGCGGTTTCAGTCAGCTTCGGATTTGGCGTTTGCTCTGGATGCATTGTCAGACTCTGGAGAATTAAGCGCAAGCAATGTCGCAGGGTCTGGGTCGCAGTCGCGAAAGAAATTCCAGCTCATAATAGTTGCGGCCGGGGTCGTAGCCGCCGCGTTGGTCGTGGCCACGTACTTCTATCTGCATCGTTCACCCAAGCTAACCGAGAAAGACACCGTCGTTCTATCCGATTTTGCAAACTCCACCGCCGACCCGATCTTCGACGATACCTTGAAGCAAGCGCTGACAACGGCCCTCAGACAATCCCCATTTCTGAATGTGCTATCAGACAACCGAGTGGCTGCGACGCTGCGACTGATGACACGCCCACCCAACACCCCTCTCACGCCAGACATCACTCCCGAGATTTGCCAACGCGCCGGCGGCAAGGCTTGGATTGGAGGTTCCATCTCAAGTATCGGCAATAAATACATCATTGGATTGAAAGCCGTGAACTGCCGAAGCGGAGATGTTCTGGCTCAGGAACAGGTCACGGCAGCCGGTAAAGAACAGGTTCTCGACGCCCTTGGCCAAGCGGCAAGCAAGCTTCGCCAAGAGCTTGGTGAGTCCCTGGCGAGCGTTCAGAAGTTCGATGTTCCGCTTCGGCAAGCAACAACGTCGTCACTCGAAGCCCTGAAAGCTTTAAGCGTCGGAGACAAGCTGTACCGTGAGAAAGGGATGGCAGGCGCCCTTCCTTCCTACGAGCATGCAATCGAACTGGATCCACAATTCGCCAGTGCCTATGTAGCCACGGGCACGATGTACGTGAATCTTCGCGAATACAGACGGGCCAGAGAGTTGTTTGCCAAGGCCTACTCCCTGCGCGAACACACCAGTGAACTAGAAAAATTCACCATCGAATCGCGGTACTACGTGTTCGTGACCGGGGAACTGGAGAACGCCGCTCGTGTTTTTCGGGAATGGCTGGGCAGCTACCCGGATGATAGAGTCGCATTCGGCAATCTGGGCCACGTTTATAGCAACCTTGGGCAACACCAGCAGGCTCTTGATTTCTTTCACGAAGACCTCCAACGCGATCCTAACAATGTCATTCCACACATGGCCTATGCCATGGAGCTAATCGCATTAGACCGGTTCACGGAGGCGCGCGCGAGTTTACAGGATGCCTTGGATAAGAAACTCGACAGCACCGCCTTACATTTACAACTCTACCAGCTGAACTTTCTGGCTGCCGACGGCGAAGGGATGGCCGAGCAGGTCGCTTGGTCCAACAGAAGTGCGGAGGCAAGGCAGCGAATGCTACCGCTGGAAGCGGCTGCCGAAGCTTATGCCGGACATTTCCACAAATCGGTCGACCTGAGTCGTCAAGCTATCGACCTCTTAGACCAGAACGGGAGGAAAGAGACTCCTTCCGCTGAGGCCATGTACATGGCTCTGCGGCATTCGGAGTTCGGAGATCTTCAAGGAGCGCGCAAAACAGCCTTGTCGATTCCGCAATCAGAACTGGGGGTTGACGGGCAAGCCCTCGGAGCTCTTGCCCTCGCCACGGCTGGCGATCTTTCGCATGCCCAGTCAATCCTGAATGATCTGGTGAAACAGTATCCGAAAGGAACACTAGTCCAATTCGTGGTCGCACCCACAGTTCAAGCCCGTATTGAACTTTCAATGAACAATCCTGAAAAAAGTATTCAGCTGCTTCACCCGGCCGAGCTATACGAATTGACGAACGATGCACTCGGAAGTTTTGCACTAGGAAGTTGTATCTACCCAGCTTACGTACGTGGCCAGGCTTACCTCGCTTTCAAGAACGGCGCTGCTGCCGAAGCTGAGTTTAGAAAAATCCTCGACCACCGCGGCCTTGTCAGTACCTGCGTGACCGGCGCTCTTGCTCGCCTCGGTCTTGCGCAAGCTCTTGTATTACAAGGGGAGACACCAAAAGCGAAGGCCGCCTACGAAGACTTCCTCACGCTCTGGAAGGACGCCGATCCTGATATCCCTATCCTAAAGCAGGCGAAGGCGGAATATTCAAAGCTACAAGTAATAAGATGACAATGCCCCCCGAGCGATGGGCGCAAGTGAATGACGTGCTACAGCGGGCGATGGAACTTACGCCCGAAAGGCGGGCGGCCTTTCTGGATGATGCTTGTGTGGCCGATCCGTCGCTTCGCCATGAAGTTGAGGTTCTTTTAGCCGCGCACGAGGAAGTTCGTTCCAGCTTTCTTCAATCTCCAATCGCCACAAATCTCCCAAAAGGAACTCGTTTCGGCGAGTATGAAGTCCAGTCACTGCTCGGCGCCGGCGGCATGGGAGAAGTGTACCGGGCGCGCGATTTGCGTTTACGACGCGAGGTGGCGATCAAAGTCCTGCCCGCGCTGGCATCGTCCGATCCCGAGCGCTTGCGCCGCTTCGAGCAGGAGGCGATGGC
>Ga0206999_10046_pt1 | contig 31965 bp, 26 predicted proteins | sample Alteio_BWMinCont_92_FD_153482 | JGI IMG/M metagenome (GOLD analysis project Ga0206999, IMG submission 153482) | Enriched cells from forest soil in Barre Woods Harvard Forest LTER site, Petersham, Massachusetts, United States -... | ecosystem: Environmental > Terrestrial > Soil > Temperate forest >...
GAATCCGTCCGTCCCACGAACGGATTTGAAATCCGTTGGACGGGGAGCGTTCAACAGCAATGAACCAGGGGCCAGAACGATGTTCTGGCCCCTTGTTTTTTTCGTTTCAAGCCAGTGCCCGCCGCAGCTCGTCGACCGAAAATCCGAAAATCCATATGATTTCGGTTTTCCCTTGACATTTCATTCTCGTATTCCTTAGCGTAGTGCGCCCTGCTGGAGATTCCAGCGGTGGTTTTGGTCATTTTTCGTTTCACTTTTGGAAGGAATTTTATGAAGAGCACGAAAAAACGTCTTCCACCTCCGTCAATCAGGAGCGCCTTCACGCTGATCGAACTGCTGGTGGTGATCGCCATCATCGCGGTACTGATCGCGTTGCTGCTGCCGGCCGTGCAACAGGCGCGTGAAGCCGCCCGGCGCACGCAATGCAAGAACCAATTGAAGCAATTGGGACTCGCCGCACACAATTTCCACGACACATTCCTGAAGTTCCCCATCGGAGAGTTAAACGACGACAACAATCAGTGGGGGTGGATTTGTTTTCTGCTGCCGTACATGGATCAGGGGGTGCTGTATACCCAATTGACGAACACACAAGACCAAAACAGAATGTACATTCCGAGCATTTACCCTGGGACTCAGGGGATCCAAAACGACTGTGGCGGGAACGTCGACAACATCCATAGCGCGAACGCAGTCGGGCGAAACGATGTGAACCAGAACATTGCGAACAATCCAGCCGGGCAGAAGATTCCCATGCTCTGGTGTCCGAGCGATACCTGGCCAAACCAGAACAACGCCGGTGGCAGCAGCAGTGGTGCCGCCACGACCGGTTACTACAAGACGAATTATCTTGGCAACCTCGGAAATCAATTGCTTTGGGGGAATGGGTGGAATGGCGGTAACTTCAACGGGTGGGTGATTCATTCAGGCAATAACAACAATTCTTACACGACGAATATGAGAGACTTTACCGATGGGACAAGCAACACCATCGCGATTGGCGAAGTCACTTACTCCCAAAGCTGGACGCTTACGAATGGCAATGTTCCCATCTGGGCGGGTGCAATTGGTGAGAATGGTACTTGCTGTGGCATGAATGGTGCCGCTGGCGTGTTTCGTGCCGTTGATGCGGGATATCCGCCCTACAGCGGCAACCTGGGGCTCTTGTCCGGTGTCAGCAATTTCGCATTTGGCAGTCAGCATGTGGGGGGTGTGCAGGTTCTGATGGTGGATGGATCGGTCCGATTCGTCAGTCAGAACGTCAGCGGTGTGACCTACACGGCGCTCGGTTCGCGCAACGGCAGCGAAGTGGTCGGCGATTTCTAAAAGAAACGTGCCCTGTAGGACGGATTTCCAATCCGTCCATCCTGCGGATTGAAAATCCGTTTTACGGGGGACGAATGGGATGAGTAACGAACAGGGGGCCAGAACGAAAGTTCTGGCCCCCTGTTTTTTCGTTTCAAGTCTGCGCCCGACCGAAAATCCGCCTTTTTTCGGATGTCTCTTGCATTTTCCTTTTTTTGAGAATAATTTGTGGTAGTTTTCTGGACGATCTGGTAATTTTGTGTCCTTTTTTGTTTCACTCTTGAAAGGAATTGTATGCAGAACAGGAAAAAACGTCTTCCACCCCCAACTATCAGGAGCGCTTTCACGCTGATCGAACTGCTGGTGGTCATCGCCATCATCGCGGTGTTGATCGCGCTGTTATTGCCCGCCGTGCAGCAGGCGCGAGAAGCGGCCCGACGCACGCAGTGCAAGAACCAATTGAAGCAATTGGGACTCGCGGCCCACAATTTCCACGACACGTTCCTGAAGTTCCCCATCGGAACGTACAACGACGACGACAGTCAATGGGGGTTCACTTGCTACCTGCTGCCGTACATGGATCAAGGGCCGCTGTATGCCCAATTGACGAACCCCAGCGACAACAACAGGATGTACATTCCAAGCTCGTACCCTGGTACTCTGGGTATCTCCAACGACCCTGGCGTTGGCGGGAACTTGGATAACATTCACGGCGGCAGCGCATCCGGGCGATGCGATGTGAACCAGAACATTGCGAACAATCCTGCCGGGCAGAAGATTCCCATGCTTTGGTGTCCGAGCGATACTTGGCCGAACCAGAACAACGCCGGTTGCAATTACAGCGGTGCCGCCACGACCGGATACTACAAGACCAACTATCTTGCCAATCTCGGAAATACGGCGAATTGGAGCAGCAAACCGACATTTGGTTGCGGCGGCGTCACGGGAGACCAGGACAACGGCTGGGCGTGTTTTGGGAACAGCAACAACACTGTGTGGATCACGAATATGCGAGACTTTACCGACGGGACGAGCAACACCGTCATGATTGGTGAAGCCACCTACTCCTCAAGCTGGGGGCTCACGAGTGGCAATGTTCCCGTCTGGGCAGGTGCCCAGAGCCGGGGTTGTTGCACGGGAACACAGGGCAACGCAGGTGTGTTCCGAGTTGTCGATGCTGTGTATCCGCCGTACAGCGGCAGTACGGGAATGCTGTCTGGCACCTACGACAACTCGTTTGGCAGTCAGCACGTGGGGGGCGTGCAGGTCGTGATGGTTGATGGATCGGTTCGATTCGTCAGTCAGAACGTCAGTGGCGTCACTTACTCGGCAATTGGTTCGCGCAACGGCAGCGAGACGGTCGGCGATTTCTAAATGTCGGTTGCGAATTGATCGACGGTAGGACGGATTTTCAATCCGTCCGTCCCACGGAACGGATTGGAAATCCGTTCCACCCACGGAACGGATTGGAAATCCGTTCTACCGGCGGAACGGATTGGAAATCCGTTCTACCGACGGAACGGATTGGAAGCCGTTCTACCGACGGAACGGATTGGAAGCCGTTCTACCGACGAGGGGCGGCGGCGGCTCGCAAGATTTTTTGGTGAGTCCGACTGTTAATGCAGTCGGACTCATGTTTTAATGATCTGTTTGTCATGTGTTTCAAGCGTTGGCATGCTGAAGATTCGACATCCACGCAAGGCTTGATTTACCACTCGGGAGGTCTGTAATGAATGACGTTGGGATTGGAATGAGCATCCGTTCGCAGTTTCGATGCTGGGGATTGTTGGGCTTGGTTTCGCTGGTCTCGCTGGCAGGCTGCGGCGGAGCCGACGAATCGTTTTCAACGGCCAAGGTTTCGGGAAAGGTGATGTTGGACGGCAAGCCCGTGGAGGGGGGCGATCTCATATTCGCACCCATTGCCGCTGATAAGGATAAAAAACCTGGCAAGTCGGGAGTCGCCTCCGTCGGAATGGATGGCACGTACGTTGTGTCGACGTATGCGAAAGGGGATGGAGCGGTTGTCGGGAAGCACAAGGTCACGTTCAACCCCTCCACAGCGGGGGCACCGCCGGTGGTGGACCCATCGGCAGCACACGTCGAAGCCCGTGTGAATCCGTATGCCGGCGTGGAACCCAAGCAGAGCGAAGTGACGGTGGTGAAGGGGACGAATACAATCGACATTGAACTGGTCAAGGCGACGGCGCCCGCCAATACGCCGCCTGCCAACTAGGTTGACGATCTGAAATGACAGGGGCCAGAACAACGTTTCTGGCCCCCTGCGACAAAGAACCACCCCACATTCCCCTGCGGAGGTGGTTCACGGGCTTTTGCACCAGTAGGGGCAGTGGGATTGCCACCGGGTCCACGCCGATCTCAATTGCTCTTGAGCTTGTGCGAAAGCCCGTGAACCACCTCCGCAGGGGAAGGTGGGGTGGTCCCGCACCTGATCCTACGGGCACACGACTGTCGCTTGAGCAGCTTTCCAAGCGGCATGTGCTTCGTGGTCTCCGATGACGATCTCGAAGCCCAAGTCTTCGACCATCCGGAAATCGTCTTCGGCGGGTTGTCCCTTGGTTGTCAGGTAGTCGCTGACGAACATCGAATTCGCCGCATATAGTCCCATGGCCTGCATCGATCGCAAATTGACTTCGCGTCCCCCCGAGACACGCAGTTCGACCGCCGGATTGGCCATCCGGAACAGACACAGCGTTTTCAGACAATAGCGAGGGTTCAGGTCCCACTTGCGTTCCAGTGGAGTGCCGTCGATGGAGTGGAGGAAGTTGACGGGGGTCGAGTGGACTCCCAGGGTGCGCAATTCAAAAGCGACTTCGACCAGATCTTCATCCGTCTCACCCATCCCCACGATCAGGCCGCTGCACAATTCCATGCCCGCCTTGCGAGCCACCTGCAGCGTGTTGAGCCGGTCTTCATAGGAGTGCGTGCTGCAGATCTGGTCGTAGAACTTGCGGCTGGTGTTCAGGTTATGGTTGATGCGATCGACCCCGGCCTCCTTCAGTTGCACCGCCTGCTCTTCGCTGAGCAGGCCCAGGCAACAGCAGATGTGCAGACCGAACTTGTCTTTGATCTTCGCGACCGTGCTGGCGATGTGATCGACTTCGCGGTTGCTGGGACCACGGCCGGAGGCGACGATGCAATAGGTTCGCGCCTGCGAAGCCACGGCCCGTTCGGCGCCCTCCATCAACTTGGCTTCGTTCAGGAGCGCGTAACGCGGGATCTCGGCCTCGGAAAGAATCGATTGAGAGCAGTACCCGCAATCTTCCGGGCACAGGCCGCTTTTGGCGTTCTTGAGGAAGTACAGATGAACCTTCCGCCCGAAATGCCGTCGACGAATGCGATAGGTGGCCGCGAGCAGATCGAGCAGGTCGTCGTCGCTCGACCGCAGGATCGACAGACCTTCGTCCGCCGTCAGTTCATGACCTTCCAAGATCCGATCGGCCAACTCGTGCCAGTTGGTGGTACAGTCCGGCAGACAATTCAAAACGTCCATCAACTCTGGTCCTTGCCAATTTTTGCAGAAGATACGCCGATTTCGGTTGGGAAGAGTCTAGCGGCGGACGGCGCTGTTGGACAAGTGACGGAGATGTTGTGTCGGAGATGTTGGAGTTCAGGCTTTAGCCTGTTCTCATCAGGCTAAAGCCTGAACTCCAACGGATCGAAGCGCCTGACTGGCTACTTTGAAGAATCCTCAGCCGGTTCGTCGGGAAGTCGTCGCAGTTTGTAGTTTGCGGAACCGTCCCAGTCCCGCATTTCGATCTGGTGATCTTCCACGCAATCCAGCAGGTAGGCGTACCGTTTTCCCCAGGTCTCCATCGCGGACTTGGCGGATTTCGCCGGCTTTCCATCTAGGATGTCGATTGTGATCGTGGCTCCCTCGACGGTCCACGTCATGTTGAAGTCGAGTCGGCTGCCATACAACAACCGACCGGCAAAATCCAAGTCCAGAATCATCCTGGCAGTCCCATCGTCATTCAGCGTCAGCGTTCGAGTCCCCAGGAACGTGTCTCGCCAGGTTCCCACCAATTGACTGCGATCCACTTTCTCCAGTTTGGCCTGCAGCGTTGTCGAAGGCTGCTCCGCTGGTGCCGCGGCATCTTCCGATGCGGAACTGGATTTGCAATCATTTTCCAGCGCCAGAGTACTTGAAGAGGACCAGTTGCATCCGGCCAGACAGCACGCCGCGAACAAAGCGAGGAATGCCCGGCATATCGCGGCAGGCTGATTGGAAATGGGATTGCGGCGATTCATGTCAGGAATTCACCCTGAAAAAACGGACCGAAGCGTACTGTTGAGGCCATCGGCGTGAACCATCTTCGAGTTTCCACCGGCTAAGGTCAATCCCGGACGTCTGGATTCAAAACAGAAGAAGGTTTGGTAAAAAATGGGTGGGTAAAAAATAAGGAGAATGGGCTGCGGTCTTCATTTTTTACCTCGCATTTTTTACCAAATCTTCTTCTCCTTCAATTCTTTCACAAGCTCTCAGGAGTCGGGGTTAGGGGATGTGAAACTATTGCGTCCTTTACGTCCCATCAGCCCCATTCCTTGGTGCGCGATCGACGCGCAGGGCTTGCCTAACGACAAATCCAGTCCCGTGCGTGACGCCAATCGTGACATAAAGTAGAGTAACTCCCTGCGGAATTGCCAATCCAACGTCTGTCTGGCTTGACGCGAAAAAAAGAGGGGATGACGGTCCGCTCGCATCCCGGATCCCTTTTTTCCCCGTGCCAATTCTCCTTGAAGTTTGTTGCTCGCAATGGCCATTGAATTCAACTGTCCGTATTGCTCCGCGATGATCCGCGTTCCCGACAATGCTGGTGGTGGCAAGGGGAAGTGTCCGCGCTGCGCACGCCGAATCACGGTTCCCAAGATTTCGACAAAGCCGGCTCCGAAGCCAGCCGATGCCGAATCGGATCTGTTCGCCCCGCCGGATGAATTCGCGGCGGCACCAACCGACGACCCGGATGCCGTCGTCTTCGCGGTTGCCGAACCGGAAGAGGGATCGTCCGGCAACGTGTTTGCACCGGCGCCGCGAGCATTGGGCGAATTGCCGGTCGAAACGTCTCGGCAAGCGCTGCGTCCGGGTTCCATCGCCAGCAAGCTGAAACGCAAGAAACGCGGCGGAAGCTGGATGATTCCCGTCGGGTTCGGGCTGTTGTTGTGCGGTGCCGTGGGGTGGTTTGTGTGGCAGAAGTACCAGACCGAACGGCTGGTTGGCGAATTGACCGCCGAAACGGCTCCAACGCTCGAACTTCCGATGACCGAATTGAGTTCCTCGACATTCAAGCAGTCTCCCGACGAGATGAAGAAGGTCATTGAGGAGTTGGAATCATCCCCGGTCCGTATTCCCAGTTCCTTAATGTCGGTGCAGATCAGCGCCACCAAAAGGGCCGTGACCGTCGGTGTCCATTCCGGACCTCAAACCACGTTTTACCGCGTGGACGTGCAAAGCGATCCGGCGATGATGACCTATCGCAAGAATCATTCGATGGAATTGGAGCAACTGCGAGAAGCGGATCTGGAACACGCGGCCTCAAGCTTTGCCGACGAATACCAGCGAGTCCTGGAGAAAAAGGCGCAACCCAGCTCCCTGAATGATTTCCGCAACACAATGGCCCTGCCCGCCCTCACACGGGGCCTGGGTCACCAGGTGGTGGCTGTCTATGGACAAACCATTTATCTCTGCGTGCACGAGGATCGTGAGGGGGGGCTCTATTTTCTGCTCCCACCCGGCGCTCAGGGATTTGAAATCACAGGCCGCAAGCACAAGGACGGCAAGGTCATTTTTCCGGGGAAATACCACGTCAAGGTGGGCGGCGAATTCAAGCCGCCCTCTCTGGAAAAGTCGGAGTCCGCCGCCAGCAAGAAGAAATCGAAAAAGGTGGAAGCCCTCGAAGAGACCAAGCCCGAAATGAAGGAATCGATGGAAGAGGGCGAGATGAAGCCGAAAAAGACGGACAAATAGCCGCAAATTGTTTAACCCTGAGCCAGGGACGAAGGGGGAGTTGCCACGGCCTCCCAATCGCTCACAGCCAGGGGTCAGGCACTTCGGAATTTCGGAATTGGCGGGAAAGGGCGATCGATGAACAGCAAATCAATCTCCCGCCAATTCCGAAATTCCGAAGTGCCTGACCCCGAGCAGCGCCAATCCCCCCTTCGCCGCTGGCTCAGGGTTAAACGAAAAACCGAGCGCAACACTCAGCCATCGCCAGTCATTCTATCTTCCCGAAAGTTGAAGCTCAAAGCACAATCCCGTCGGCGTGTTCTGATGACAGCGCAACGAGCCGTGCAGGTCGCGAGCGAGCCGATGGGACAGCGCCAGACCCAGGCCGACGCCGGGGGCCGTTTCCGCCGCTTGCGAGGATGACTTTTGAAACGGCTGGAACAAGGTTTTCCGAGCGGCCGCAGACAATCCCGGTCCGAAATCGGCAATCCGGATGCAGATCTGGTCTCGTTCGATCTGCACGTCACATACGATTCTCGGATCGGCCGCGTCGCGCGCGTACTTGCATGAGTTGTCGATCACGTTGAACAGGATCTGCTCGACCGCCATCGCGTTGGTCGTCAGCTTCGCGGTTTGAACGGAGTCCGGGATTTGAAAACTGAGAGTCAACGGAGTCTCGGCGACTCGTTGTTCCAACCTCGGGCGGCAGCGATCGAAGAGATCGCCGACACTCAGTGTCTCGTTGCGGGCCGTCGAACGACCATGTTCCAGCCGGGCGTAGGCCAGCACGTTTTCGACCAGATGCGTCAGCCGATTGGCCTCGCGGTTGAGCGTCTGAAAGTACGTTTTCTGCTGCGCCGGATCGGATGCCATTCCTTCGCTCAGCATCTCCGTATACAGTCGAAACGTCGTCAGCGGAGTTCGCAGTTCATGAGTGACGGCCGACACAAACGCCGCACGGCGTTCGCTCAAATTCAGCGTCTGCCGCATCAACCATCCAAATGCGATCGCCACGACCAGCAGCAGTCCCCAGACGGCGATCAACGGCAACGGCCAGGGGTCGGGCATCCGATTCGACTTTGGTTCCAGCCGAATTGGCAAAGAGACCAACTGCCATCCTTCGGCCGGAGTTTCACCCAGATCTGCCCGGTTGATTTGGCAGGGCCGCAATTGCAGCGGAACCGAGATCCCTTCGAGTTGCGCGGACAAGAGGGCTTCCCATTCTTTCCAGTTCAGCCAACAAACTTCAACCACGGTCGCAGCAGATCCTTTCGCATCCGGAATCTGCCGGGCAAGGACGAGTTCTTCGCCGACCCAGACAGGTTGGAGCGGCGTGAAACTCGACATGACCCGGAAATCGTCACTGGCGGGCTGCTGGTGTGAGTTCGCGGCGATTTGCTGGAACTGCTGAACCAATTGGTTGCGGTTTTGGGCTTCCTGACCCGCCACAGTGTTCCGCAGCATCTGGTTCTGACTTGGTATTGAAACATCCGGCCAGATGATGAGATCGTTGGAAACTTTCGTCGCCGTCGATTCGATCGCGACGACTGCGGGTTCGTTATTCATCGGCGCAGTCGTTCCGAGTCGCGCCGCCCAGTCTTCACCAACGAGTGGACAGTCGGTCGTCAAAACTTCCCGCTTCATCATTCGTCCATTGCGCCGGATCGTCCAACGACCCGAGGCATCGCCGACGACGTACCCCTTCACCAGCTTCTGGGCCAGCATCGGCGTACTGGTGAAGGGGGTCGTCAATGATGGCCGGTTGATTTCAATGGCCAGCAATGGCGCCACCAGTGAGTCCATCCGCCACAGCGCGTTGCGAATTTCGCTGTCCAGCAATGCCTGCTGCCGCGCCTGATCGGCTCGCCAGGCCGATTGAGTCAACCAGCCGACGGCCGAGGTTGTCGCCAGCAGGCAGACAGCAAACAGGGACCAGGCAAACAGTGGACGATTCATAATGGCGTCTCAGCGTCCGGCAGCCTGGAATTGGTATCCACGTCCCCAGACAGTCTTCAGCACGCGTGGATTGGCCGCATCGTCGTGCAGCTTTTCTCGCACACGCGTAATGTGCATGTCCACGGTTCGCGTGTTCAGTCCCTTGGGGTCGAGGCCCCAGACGCCCGCCAGCAATTGTTCGCGTGACACGACCTGCCCCGATCTAGCCGCCAGGAACAGCAGCACCTCGGTTTCTTTCTCGGACAATTCAACGGTTTCTCCACCCTCCAGGACCAGCGAACGATTCAACATGTCGATCACCCCGCCTTCGAACGGCACGCTCGTCGGGCCGGGAGACCTGGCTGGCGCGCGACGCAGCACGGCATCAACCCGCGCCAGCAGCTCGCGCAGGCTGAATGGCTTGACGACGTAGTCATCCGCGCCGAACTGCAGGCCTTCGACCCGCTGATTCTCGGCACCACAGGCGGTCAGCACGATGATCGGCAGTTCCGGCCGCGCGGCCCGGACCACGCGCAAGATCTCCCACCCCGAATTGCCCGGCAAAACCATGTCCAGCAGCATCAGATCAAATTCGCGACTGAGCGCAAGCTGCAGCCCGTCGTCACCGCGAGCGGCCTCGGTCGGTTGGTGACCGGCCGCCCGCAGTGCGTCCATCACTCCGCGCCGGATCGCGGAGTCGTCTTCAATGACCAGAGTTCTGGGTGACGACATGGATGCGTCCATCATTCCTAACGGCAGAATACACGTCCGGCTGAGACAGGCCGTACCAGGGATCATTGAGCGGACTGAGAAACAATTCCGAATAAACGCGATCGACCAGCGGCTCGGCTGCCGGCATGGAAAGCTCCGCCGAGAACCAGTTATGGATCCGCACATGCAGATAATACTGATTTCGGACCGAATCTTCGTTGATAATCTGACTGACATTTCGGACCAGCCGCATGGCAGGTGTCTCGGTGACCGACTTCAAAAATGCCAGTCGTCCAGCAACTTGGGCAGGGGGTGCATGCTCCACAACAGCACGATAAGCCTGATCCTGGATGACGGGTTCCGGTCCCGCAGGCATGGCGAGTTTGGTCCACACTTCTGGCGGATGATCGACGCCGAATGGGAGCAACGCGGGTAGGTTGGCCTTCTGGCAATGATCGTTCCAGATCGAAGCGAGCGAATTCAATCGGTTCTGATGATACTCCGACCGCCGTTGCATGAATTCGCCTTCGTCCAGCCCCGCAAACTGGACTGCCACAGGTCCGGATTGCTGCAGCTCCCGCACAAACGCTGCCGCGGCATACAGTCCTGGCAAGATATCGATCGGCCGACCCTGCGCGTCCAAGACCACGTGCAGGCTGTTTCCGGTAATGGTCCGCTGGATCTTCCGTCCGTCGCCGAAATCGATGGTGACAATCGGAACCGGGCGCACAGACTTCCAATGCAGGACAAATTGACTGGCCAGCAATTGACGAACCGCAGGGTTGGGATACAACGTGATTCGGAAGAACCGGCTGTTCGCGCAACTCAATTCATCGGTCAGGTTCCCCAGCAGCCGCAGCGACAGGACGGGTTTCTTTTCGCGCTTCGCGACCGCCAGAGCCTGATCCAAATCGGTGTGCCAATAGAGTCCGCTGTAGTGCGCATCCTTCTGCTGAGCCACCGCGTCCAGAACAGCAGACCATCGCAACGATTTCCGCAGTTCCGGCTGACTCATTAAATATGTCACCACATCCGGCCCGCGCTTCCGCAGTTCTTGAACCGCCGTATCGCTGTCGGCCGACCCGTCTTGCAACGCTTTTGACGCCAGAGCGCCCAAGTCATCCGTTGCCAATCCGGTATTGGCGACAACCGTTGTGATTTCTGCCGCTGCGATCTCTGACGGAAATCGAACATCGTCGATTCCCCAGGTCAGCATTCCGGTCACAACCACGGCACCGACGAATCCGATCCGCCACGTTCCCTGATGATGTGCATTCATCATGAATCTCCTGAGACAACACTTGAATTGGAATCGAAGAGTCACTCGGTAAACTCTTCGTCACGGTTGTCATCGTAGGAGAAAACTTGCCCCCCAAGTGTAACGGAGGTGTAACAGGCGTTGGGTGGAATTGTTTGGCGGTTTGAAGTCAAGAGAACACGAGTTGTCCGGGGTCATGTGGTTCCAAGTTCAATTTTCGCGGACCAAATCACCGAAATGGCGTGTCCGTTCTTGGCGAAAATTGGAACTTTGAACCACCTGACCCCTGATCGTGGCGATTAGCGTGCCTTCTTGGGATTTGCAGGACGTCCAGCCAGTTTGGAGGCATTCCAGACATAAATCGTTTGATTGACATCTGCAGCGACAACCCACTTCCCATCAATCGTTGCAGTCAAACAGCGAAAATTGTTGACGGTTTGCGGAATATTCTGCAGACCCTCCAGTCGGCCGCGAAGTTTGCCAGTTTCAACGTCCCAAACTGCAAGGCCTCCAGTCAGCACGCCCTTCTGGTCATGAAAAAACACCAGATCACCACACGATGCCCAAGTTTCAATCTTCCGATGTTCAGAGTTAGTTGGGATTGCAAATACGCGCAAATCATGGTTGAACGGCATGATTGCAACCCATTGACCGTCGCCGGAAAAGGCAACGCCGCCAAGTTCGTATCCACTTCCTTTCTCAATGATCGCCGTCATTTTCTTCGTCTTCAAGTCCATCAATGACAGTGCTCCTGTAGTGGTACCGATACCGAGGATCTGTCCATCGGCAGATAAGACAACGGACTCCGCATCTGCTGGAAGTTTCAGAGAATCTCGTTCCTCCCATTTGCGGGTATCCCAGCGCAGCAGACGCTCGGTCCCTCGATCCTCGCCAGTACCGGCTGCATACAAGGAATCATTGTCCTGAAAGGCGACTCCATACAGTTTCCGGAACTCCGCAAGGTCCCTTTCAATCTGCCCCGTATCCGTGTTCTGAACCACGAATCTGCTCTTCACATTCAGCACAGCGAGCCGCTGACCGTTTGCTGAAATGGCCAGACGAGAGTAGTTCATCTTGTCTTCGCGAACGAGCTTCTTTTTTGTCAGATCCCAAACTTGAAATGCGCCGCTGGGGAGGATGATGTTCCCACCAGCGCCAATGACGAGGATGCGTCCATCGGCACTGAGGCTCAAATCCGTGATGTCGTTCGAAAGGCCATCTTCGTTTTTAATACCGCTTGCAAATACTTGAATTGGCATGATCGAAACGTCTTCGGCGATGATCTTCGCCGGACACATGGTTGAAATGCCAAGTACGATAGCGGCCATACATGCTTTCATCACAGGCTCCTTTGGATATGCCGACCTTGGAGAGTTTCTCGCTTCTCTGATCGCAAAAAGTCTGCTGGAATGGTCCAGTACATTCAAGTCACCCACGCCAGGTGCACAGGGCATTCGCCTGCTTTGCCGCCCGAAGTCCCGGTGGAAGATAAAACGAAAAGCGAGTTCATTCGTTCTTCATATTCCTGCCCCAAATCTTCCTGTGAGCAAGCATTTCTTTCGTGGTTTTCGGGGAACGCAAGCTCGGGCGTGTAAGAACCACGGGCAATTTCGCATTTACTATTATCGAGTCGATTCCTCTAATGACCGGTAAACTGACTGCGAAGGAGAATTTTCGAGATGTCTCGACTTCCGGCCACCCGATTCAGCCTGCTCGCTCGATTGGCGGATTCGGCTGATTCCGTGGCGTGGTCGGAGTTTGTGGCGATCTACGAACAGGCGATCTTTCGGTATTCGCGCAGCCACGGCCTGCAGGATGCGGATGCGTGGGAGGTCGTCCAGCAAGTCCTGCTCGCGGTCCATCAGAAGATCAACGAGTGGCGGCCCAACGGGCAAGCAGGTTCGTTTCGCTGTTGGTTGCTGCGGACGGCCCATCGCATCTGCCTGGGTTCTTTGCGGCAGGCGACACGGCGGGACCGGGCGGTCGGTGGGAGTGATGGCGATGAGATCATTCATCGAAAACCAGCCGCCGGCGAAGTCCCCGATGGCGACCGGGACTGGGAGCGCTGGGCCTTTTGCTGGGCGGCTGGATTCGTCGAACAGGAAATTGAGCCTCATACGTGGAAGGCGTTCTGGATGACGACGATCGAAGGGGCCAGTGCCGCTGAAGTCGCCAAATCGTTGGGGTTGAGAATCGGCAGTGTTTACACCGCCAAATGCCGCGTCATCGCTCGAATTCGCGAAGTCGTTCAATCGCTGTCGAGGTGCGACCATGAAACTTTGTAACGAAACGGACAGTGCGCGATTTCTATCCGGCGAAATGAGCGCCCTCGAAATCGACTCGTTCGAAGAACACCTGGAAACCTGTGAGGATTGTCGGCACCGGCTGGAATCGGACGCGGCCGAGCCCGCCACCTGGGAAACGGCTCGCGAACTGCTCGCGAATGGTGCGAGAGAATTGACGGCGTCCGAGGCGAAAGCAGATTCGGATTGGCTGCCGGATTGCACGACCGCCCAGGTCTTGTCGTTTGTTGCACCGTCCGACGATCCCGCCATGGTCGGTCGCATCGGCCCCTATGAAATCTCGGGACTTCTCGGCCGGGGGAGTGCCGGAATCGTGCTCAAGGGATTCGATCGAGCCCTGAGCCGCAACGTGGCGATCAAGATTCTCGATCCGGCCATCTCTGGAGTGGGGGCTGCAAGAGCGCGGTTCGCCCGTGAAGCACAGGCGATGGCAGCCATCTCGCACGAACACCTGGTGCCGGTGTTCGAAGTCAATGAACACGCCGGCCTGCCGTACTTTGTGATGGAATATGTCCCCGGCGGCTCGCTGGAACGACGGCTGCGTCAGGACGGTCCTTTGGAGGTGCTTTCGATCGTCCGGATTGGACAGCAGGTTGCCTTGGCGCTGGCGGCTGCTCATCGACATGGGCTTGTTCACCGCGACATCAAGCCCGGCAACATCCTGTTGGATCGCGGCACGGAACGCGTTCGCGTGGCCGACTTCGGGCTGGTTCGAGTGGCGAATGATGCCAGTTGTTCTCGCAGCGGGATTGTCGCCGGGACGCCGCAGTACATGGCACCCGAGCAGGTTCGCGGTGAAGTCTGCGACGGTCAGTCTGACTTGTTCAGCCTGGGTGCGGTGATGTACGCCCTTTGCACCGGTCACCCGCCATTTCGTGCCGACACCGTGTACGGCGTGATGCAACGGATCGCGCATGCCGAGCCGCGTTCGATTCGCGAACAAAACACTTCTGTTCCAGTCTGGTTGGAGGCGTTCATCCTGCGATTGCTGTCGAAAGAGCGTTCCGCACGTCTGGCCGGGGCCGACAGTGTGGCCGAGATCCTCAGCCAGGAACTGGCTCATTTGCAGAATCCGGGTCAAGTCGCACCGCCACGGCGCGAGTGGTTGCAATCGTTCGCCAGGCCCGCACGAAGGCGGCTCGGCAGGGCAACCGCGATATCTCTCGTCGCCGTGGGACTGCTGCTGTTTGTTGGAATCGCGGCGCGGATCGGCCGGGTGCCCCTCGAGACCACAAGCATCGGACGGAAACCAGCGTCCGAATCTCCCGGAACCGGCAACACAGGTTCACCCGTAGTGCCACTTGTGACACTCTGGGACAACGATGGAACGGTTGAACTTCGGAGCGCAATCAGCACCCTGGAGAGGGGCTGGAGCACGAAGGACTCGATCGAGAACGATGCCTGGAATCTCGAGTCTCGCAATCTCTGGCAGAGACTCGATCTGTTGTTGACGGCGGAAGCCGAGGGTCTGCGCGGCGAGACGTCACCCGTAACCGATGACAACGTCACCCCCCATTGAAAGGAATTCCTGATGAAGAGTTTGATTCGACCCAGTTTGACGACCGCCGGCGTCCTGGCAGTCACGGTTCTGACAGTGGCGTTTTTCGGGACGAGATTGACGATGGTCCTTGCACAACCCCCCGCCGAAAAGCCATTGCCTGCCGCTGTTCCCGCCGAGATTCGCCCCGAGACCACACCAGTGCCAGCCCCCGCCGCGACACCCCCGGGTGGATCCGCTCAGCCGTCCGGTACGACACTCGGCGGATCGGAAGTTGGCCCAGCCAATTCTCACCCCGTGGCAAATTCGCCCGTGACAGCTTCCCCGCCGGGGCCTCTGACGACCCCACCACCCAATTCTGTCCCCTCAGCCCTGGGCCCTGGGCCAACGGCTCCCCTGTCGGGAATCATAAGGACTCCAACACCAAATTATCCGGTCCCGATGAGCAGCCCCTGGCCACAGGGCGCATACGGTGCAGGCAACCAAGGCGGTTTTCCCGGTGGTTTTCAGCCCGCCGGGATGCCTCCGTCCGGCCAATCGCAAGCGGACCTGGAATTCGAAATGAAGTCGCAGCAATTCGTGGCAAAACTGAAGAACCAGACCGATGAGATTCAACGAAAGGTCACGATGGACGAGATCGCTGCCTTGGTAACAAACCATTTCAATGTCCGGCAAAAACTTCGCGATCAGGAGCTGATGCAGATGCAGGACCAACTGCAAAAGTTGCGGTTGTTGCAGGAGCGCCGCGAGGCTTCGCGTGCGCAAATCATCGCAGACCGAGTTCGCCAACTGGTCCGCGAATCCGAAGGACTGAACTGGGGCGGTCCCCAGGTGAACCCGCAATCGCAGCCGCATCGCTCTCTTGGTTCCGGTTTCACTGTGAACCCAGGCGTCGTGCCAAGGCACCTGCAAGAGCAAGCCCAGAAGGCGCTCAATGGGGCCGCCGATCTGACTGCGAATCCTGGCGGGGCGAAGCAACCGCAAGGTAGTGGCACCAAACTGTACGACAACCAACCGCAAGGAATTCCTGCGGAAGAACTGAAAATCTTCGCCATCTCCGGACTGGATGATGCCGCCGAGTTGGTCAAGGTCATCGAGCCGCTCTTGAGCAATGGCACGCAGCGCGCGCAGGTTGTGGTTATCGCCTATGGCAACAAGATCATTGCCAAGGGGCGTGCCGAAGGGCTGTCGCTGGTCGAAAGCATCATCAACAAGCTGCAAGACGACCTGAAAGCCAGGCCCAAATAGGTCCTGAAGGTCCCCTCTGCCTGGCTGCGCTACCCGAATGATTCATCGTTCAATTCGCGTTCGTCAGCGCATCCAATCTTTTTTGTGATCGTCGTCTGATCCCGGTGGCCACGCTCGATTCCGGAGGCCGGCTCGCAATGATTGCCATCCGTGAGTTGCTGATCATCGTGGTGATGCTGGCCGGTCTCTTCTGCGTGGTGTCTCAGTTCCTGGTCAACGTCACCAACGTTCCGAGCGCGCCCATGGTGAACAGTCACCGGGGTGTTTACCGGATCTCGCTCGATTTCGACGAGCGCCACATGTGGGTGTATCGACACCGTGAGGGTATTTACAGATTGGAACTGAAGACTGGCGAGATGATACGGTCGCTGCCGGTCCAAGGAATGGACCTGACCGCTGTGGCTCACAGTGGTGATGGTTCAACCACCGTGGTGTGCGGAGTGGACGGCACTGTCATCATGGACCATGACGGCGAGTATCCGAGGGTCATGCGAGTCGGTCCGCCGGACGACATGATTGCGAGTGTGTCCGACAACGGCGCGGTCGCGGCCTGCGTGATGTTGCGCGGACGGGTGCATGGATGGAGTCGCCATGAATCTGAGGTTCAGGAATTCAGCTACGATTTGGCGGCGAATTCCGTCATCTTGCAAATCTTCGTGAATCCATCGGGTCGCCGAATGCTGGTCGCACGAAGCGACGGGATGGTTTCGTTCCATGTGCCGGAGACGGGAGACCCGGATGGATCAGGGATGTACGTCGGACCAGATTGCGTGGCATTTGCCTGGAGCCGTGACGAGCGCCTGTGTGCCGTCGTAACCAGCAATAGTGAGGTTCGAGTGTACGATGTGACAACGGGGCGAGTTGTTCGCGAGGGGACGATTGACGGTCACATCCATTACTGCCCTGCGGGGACATTGAAGATCTCGCCAGACGGGCGGCGGCTCGCGATATCAACCTGCCTGTCCACAGCAATCTCCGTCTGGGATCTCAAGGCCGGGGCTGCCTCCGGACAATGTTGCGGCCACGGTGCCATGGTCCGCACGTTGCAGTTTTCGTCAGACTCGAATCGACTCTTTTCGGGCAGCCACGATGGTACGGTCCGCGAATGGTCGCTGGAGACTTGCTCGCAACTGCGGATCGTCGATTAAGAACACGGGCGTTCGTTCTCTTGTGTCGGATCAATGTGACTTTGGCCGACGTCGACGAACGATCCAGACCGGGAACAAAAGAATCCCTGTGGCAATTAGCCACGGACTTGCCCCGACACCGATCAAGGCCAGGCCCTTTCCCAAGAGCAACATTCCCTTCCATGACTCTGCAAATGTTCGTGAAATCTGCGTCGAAAAATCGGGTGTCGAGGGGGGCGTGTAGTTCTCGCGCTCATGCAGCGTCAGCGTGACCGTCGCCAGATCAGTCTTGTTTTTCAGCAGGCTGAGCTGTCCCTGCAGTTGCTCGATCTCGCCGCGAACACGACTCAATTCGCGCTCGATCTCCAGCGTATCCTTCAGGTCGCCGGTCTTTTCCAGATGGCTCAAAAGTCGCGCTTCGCTGGCCTGCTTGTTTCGCAGTCGAGCGTCGAGATCGGCGTATGCTTCGGTGACATCTTGTGCATCGCGCGAGTTTCGCTGTAATTCACCCAGCTTTTCCACTTCGGCGACAAAGCCGTCGAACTTGGATAGCGGAACCCGGATCGTCCACGAGCTTTGGCGGTGATATCCCGTTCTGCCATTAATCTCCTGACGTGCCACATAGCCGCCGGCCTGTTGAACGGGCTGGACCAATTCCTCCAGCCGTTGCTGTGCCACCTTGAGGTCATCCACGATGACCTCAATCTGGCTCGTGTAGATGATCTTTCGTTCCACGGGAACGGCAGGACCATCTGGTACCGGCGGATTGGCATTCGGAGCCTGTGCGACTTGAGGGGCGCGCTGAGCACGCTTCTCTGATGGATCACTGGCAGCAGCGCACCCGAGGACAAGACAGAACACGAACCACAAAGCGTAACGCTTGGTCGCCATGGATGAACGCCTCCAAGCAGATTTCAGCGAGTGAAAGCCATCGCGACGATGGCGGCATTCAACTGATCCACTGCGAGGCCCCGTTATTCCCTAAACTCACGGCATCCGTTTGATTCAAGAGGACGCGTATGATTCAAGAGGACGCGTAGTCCGGGGTCAGGTCGAGAGACCTCACTCCCAAAAAAAGCGGCGGGACACTGCCCGCCGCTTTGGATCTGCCAGTCCCTGGATTATGCCAACGGCATTGGTTCCGTTTGCAGGACAAACGGGAAGACGCGGCTCGGCTTGTGGGGTGAGCTGATTCGCTCCTTGTACGAGATCTGAGCGGCCCGGTCGGCGGCAAACTGCAGCAGGGTGAATTCCAGCCCGCAGAAGTATTCGGTCCCGACTTCGGCCGCCACATCGGCAAAAACTTCGCCGGCGGACGCGGCGTGACGCCGCACGCCGTGAATGCTGTTTTCGCGGACCTTCACGCCGGCGGCGGACAGTTTGACCAGCCCCTTCAGGAACTTGCCCACCGCCGTATCGGGTCCGGAGGCGCGCCACAGGCGCTCCCATTCTTCATGGGCTTCCCAGTAGAAGCCGTGGTTGAAGAAATCCAGAGCCAGCAGATAGTGTCGGTTCTCGGCCCAATTGGCGGGCGTGAGCATCCGCGGGGGTGGGGATTTGCGCTGGTAACTGTGCCCGCGAGGATCGCGGATCGGATGCGGGGTGTCGGTTCCGGGAACGAATGTGTAACCCGGCAACTCGGTCGACGGCAGCAGCCGTACGGCACCAACTGTAGCTTCCATCATCACTTTGAAATTCCCTTCGATTCATTTCTTCGTTGCGGCCCGTGAACCCGACTGCCCCGCGAAACAACTCCGTGCCGCAAGCAGCAACGGAACTGGTCGACAGGGAACCAACCAATCCACCCAACGGAAGAGCGACAAGTCGATCCATCTACGCAAAACGAGCGATTCGCGTCACCGAATCTGCAAAGTTATCGCCGGGAATTCGCTAAAAACACCGGGAGATTTCAGATTCACGCGGGGAAGAACAACTTCTGGCAACGGTCGATTCAGATGAAATCACGGGCGGAAAGCTCCCCAAATGACGCATCCCGCAGTGATTTGGAGAGAAGTCAAAGAGACAGCATACCGAAAGTTTTCTGAATTGGGAGAGGAATTTCTTAATTTTCCCGACATCAGGAAGCAGTGACCTCATTCCCCCTCTGCCACCCGCACAGTTCCCGACTTCGGCGAAATCAGGCTATTACTGACAGCCTGTTTCAACCGCGCGACCATTCCCCGGAACCCCTGCTGCCGAGTCATCCCCAACGCACCATTCAGCCCCAAAACTGAAACCAGATCTTCCGGCAGATTCTGCACCGCCCCGACGCTCGCCCCTTCCAACCCCACCACCAGCAGTGCGACCAGGCCGCGGACGGTGGGAGACTTGCGAGGGACATCCGCTTCCAGATGGATTTTTCCCGCGATCTGGTCCACCCACAGAAAGACAGGGGTCTGGCATTCCTGGACGCGGCAAGTCTCGGGAAACGGAACACCGGAACGGCCCGCGGACAGCTCTGGCAATTGATCCGCAAACTCAACCAGCCATTCCAGCTTTTCGTCAGGTTCCAGATCATGGAGCTCGGCAATCAATTCGTCCAGCTTCATGCGGGGGGTCTCGTCGTGATCGGGGGATGCAGGTGTTTGTTGGCGCGATGGTATTGTAGGGATCGCCGTCGGAAACTGGAATTTGGCCGTGTGGACAGCCGCATTGCATCGGGATCGCATTTCTGGCTAATTTCGATTCATTGGACACCTGACTTCGGACTTTGGGAATCCCCAAAATCGCGGCCGTCGGTTACAATCTCCGGCTGTTGACTCTGCCCATACTTTCAGGAGATGCGCCGCGATGGGTTTTCGTGGATTTCCGTTCGCCGTCCGCAGCCAGGCCGCCGCCGTGGCTTGTCTGGGGATAATGACTGTGGCCGGTGCGTGTTTGGCGGCATCGTTTGACGACAACATCAAGGCCATCCGGGCTGTTGGATCTGAAGGGAAGGGGCACGCGGCGGCCATCTCGGCCGTCAAAGAATTGTCGTTGGGATCCGCCGAATCGCTCGTTCCGCTGTTGAAGGCGTTTGATGACGCCAGTCCGCTGGCGGTGAACTGGCTGCGTGGAGCCTTCGAAACCGTCGCGGACCGGCAACTGAAAACCACGGGCCAGCTTCCGGCCGAAAACCTGCAAACGTTCATTAAGGACACAAGTCGCAGTGCCGAAGCGCGGCGGCTGGCCTATGAATGGCTGATCAAGGTCGACCGTACGGCCAGCGATCGCCTGATTCCCGGGATGCTGCGGGATGCCAGCCCGGAATTTCGTCGAGACGCCGTCCAGCGCCTGATCAAATCGGCGAAGACGGCCCAAGAAGACAAGAATGTGGAGCAGTCGGCGACGCTGTACCGTCAGGCTTTGGATGGGGCGGTTGATGACGATCAAGTCAATGCGATCGTGGTGCCGCTCCGCGAAATGGGACAACAGGTCGACTTGCAGAAACACTTTGGATTTCTGACCGAATGGTACTTGGCGGGGCCATTCGACAACACCGCCTTCAAAGGATTCGACATTGTGTATCCGCCGGAAAAGAGCGTCGATCTGACTGCGAAGTACGAGGGGAAAGAGGGCGAAGTCACGTGGCGGAGGTTGTCCACCACGGACGAATACGGTGTGTTCAACATCGCGAAGCTGACATCTCCCTACAAGGGGGCCGTGATGTATGCGACGGCCAACTTTGCTTCAGACAAGGCGCGGCCGGTCGAATGCCGGTTGGGGACGCCCAACGCCTGGAAGCTGTGGGTCAACGGCGACCTGGTGTTTGGCCGCGATGAATATCATCGCGGCACGCAACTCGACCAATACCGCGTGAAGGCCAGGCTTCGCTCTGGAAACAATACGATCCTGCTCAAGATCTGCCAGAACGAGCAGACCGAAGAGTGGGCACAAGACTACAAGTACCAGATCCGCGTTTGCGATTCTACCGGTGCCGCGATCCTGCCGAGTCCCGCCGCGGCGAAGGTGAGTAGTGCAAATTGAAAATTGAAAAGTGCAAATTGAAAAGTGCAAATTGAAAATGCAACTGCGATGCAAACTCTTCCAATTTGCACTTTGCACTTCTCAATTTGCAATATTCTTTCTCTTCATTCGGAATTAGTCAGATGCGTCTAATAATCTTCGGCATGGGCCTGACTGTCTGTTTGTCCTCCACGGATGTTCGGGCGGAAGATTGGCGTCAGTTTCGGGGAACCGCCGGTTCCGCGGTCTCGACGGAAACGGGACTACCCGTGACCTGGTCGGCTGCCGACGGCAAGAACATCGCCTGGAGGACGGCGCTTCCGGGCCGGGGGCTCAGTTCTCCGATCATTGTCGGTGATCGCGCGTTTGTGACATGTTCAAGTGGCTTTCGGCACGATCGTCTGCATGTGTTGTGTCTGAATGTCGCTGACGGAACGGTTCGGTGGGACCGGCAGTTTACGGCCACCGGCCGCACGATGACCTTTCCCAAGATCTGCAACGCGGCACCGACACCCGCCAGCGACGGCAAACGAGTCTTCGCCCTGTTTTCCAGCAACGATTTGATCTGCCTGGATCTTGATGGAAACCTGCAATGGTATCGGGGATTGACCTTCGATCATCCGAACGTCAGCAACAGTCTGGGAATGGCGTCGTCTCCCGTGGTCGTGGGCGATACCTTGGTGGCCCAGGTCGAAAATGACAGTCAATCGCTCGCCACCGGCGTCGACGTTGCCACCGGGATTTCGCGCTGGACGATTGAGCGGCCAAAACGGGCCAACTGGACTTCGGCCGTGACGCTGACGAGGGCTGCCGGCAATGACGAGGATCTGGTCTTGCTGCAGTCTTCGGCGGGAATCGCGGCGATTCAGCCGATGACCGGCAAGACGGCATGGACCTACGATGAAGGAGCGTCGACGATTCCGTCGTCCGTGATCTCGGACGGGATCGTGTATATCCCCTCCAACGGCATCACCGCGCTCCGGCCCCCTCGAGGAAGTGCTCACCCCGAGATCCTCTGGAAGGGTGCGAAGCCCGGACCATCCACCCCCAGTCCGCTGGCCTACGACGGGCGTCTGTATTCCGTGAACAATGCCGGCGTGCTGATCAGCTATGACATCAAGACGGGCGAGGAAAAGTGGAAGCTGCGTCTGGAAGGCCCCTTCAGCGGCACGCCGGTCGCCGCCAGCGGACTGTTGTACATCTTCAACGAAAAGGGAGTGGGACACGTCGTGAAGCCCGGCGATGCCAGTGGTGAAATCGTGGCGTCCAACGATCTGGGCGAAGTGTTTCTGTGCACGCCCGCCATTGCAAACGGCGCGATTTACATCCGCAGCGACACGTCGTTATGGAAGATCGCGAATAAATCGGCCCCGTAGGACGGATCTCCGAATCCGTCCGGTCTTCGGTCTTCGCGGACGGATTGGAAATCCGTCCTACGTGTTTGCGGACGAATTCGGAGATCCGTCCTACGTTAGCTTGTTATGCAAGGATTCCCTGGACCACATTTCCGTGGATATCGGTCAATCGATACTGGCGGCCCTGGTAACGGAACGTCAGTTTCGTGTGGTCGATGCCACACAGATGCAGAATCGTGGCCTGCATGTCGTGGACATGAACCGGATCTGCCGTGATATTCCAGCCAAAATCGTCGGTCTGGCCGTAGATCGATCCTCGCTTTACGCCGCCACCCGCCATCCACCAACTGAACGCCCTGCCGAAATGGTCGCGTCCTTTGGGGTTGGCGGGATCGCCCTGGCCGAACGGGGTCCGTCCGAATTCGCCGCCCCAGATGACCAGCGTGTCGTCCAGCATGCCCCGTTCTTTGAGATCCTGAACCAGAGCGGCGGACGGGCCTTCCGTGTCCTTGCATTGCTGTTCAAGCTGAGTGAACAGGTTGCCGTGCTGGTCCCAGCCGGAATGCATCAACTGGACAAATCGCACGCCTCGTTCCAGCAATCTCCGGGCGATCAGGCAGTTGTTGGCGTAGGTCCCCTTCACTTGAGCGTCATCGCCGTAGCGTTCCAGCGTCGCTTTGGTCTCGCCTGAGAAATCGACCAAGTCTGGAACGCTGGTCTGCATCCGAAACGCCATTTCGTATTGAGCGATGCGTGTTTCGATTTCGGGATCGCCGTAGTCGGCCAGGTGAGCGGCGTTCATGGCGGAGATGTCATCCAGCAGCGCCCGGCGCGCCTCGCGACTGACTCCCGGCGGATTGGCCAGGTACGGAACCAAGTCGCCCGTATTACGGAAGCGGACTCCCTGGTATCGGCTGGGAAGGAAGCCGTTGCCCCAGTAGTAGTCGAAGAACAATTGTCCGCAGGTCTTCCCCTTGTCGCTGGAAGTCATCACGACGAAGGCCGGCAGGTTTTCGCTGTCGCTGCCGAGTCCGTAGGACAGCCACGCCCCCATGCTTGGCCGGCCCGGCACCTGAGCCCCGGTCATGAAGAACGTGACGCCGGGAGCGTGATTCACGGCTTCGGTATGCATGCTGCGAACCAGGCACAGATCGTCGGCGATCAAACCGACGTTGGGGAGCATTTCGCTGAGCGGAATGCCCGCCTGCCCATACTTCTTGAATGGCTTGATCGCCGGCTGGCAGGGCCACTTGCCGTACCCGCTGGACATCGTCGACAACCGCGTCGTGCCGCGCACGGAATCGGGGATGTCCTTTCCCTTCATCTCCTGCATGACCGGCTTTTCATCGAACAGATCGACGTGCGAGGGACCGCCTCCCTGCCAAAGCACGACCACGCGCTTGGCCTTGGGAGCGAAATGCGGCACGCCCGGCAGGCCACTGTCAGCCTGAACGAACGGGTTTGCCATCAGCGAGGCCAGGGCGGCGACGCCAACACCGGTGGCGGACGAACCAAAGAATTGGCGTCGGGTCACCCGCGCCATGTTTTCGAATTGCAAGTCGTTCATGGTTACTCGCGTGTCAGGGCTTCATCCAGGTTCAGGATCGCCAGGCAAACAGCCGAGAGTGCCGCATGCTCGGTCAGATTCAGAGCTTCGTCGCGTTTGGAGGCTCCTACGGACAACAATGCTTTGGCCGCGTCCGCGTTCGCTTGATAAATCGTCGCCTGCCGTTCGTACGCGCGGCGGAGCGCATTCAGATCCCGCTCGGTCGTGGGCCGACCAACAACACGGCGAAAGGCATGGGTCAGTCGCGCATCCAAGTTTTCTGAAGATTTCAAACACTGCTCCGCCAGAACGCGGGCCGCTTCGACCCACGTGGGATCGTTCAGAGTCGTCAGTGCATGGAGCGGCGTGCTCGTTGCCCCCTGGCGCACTCGGCAGGTTTGACGGCTCGATGCATCGAACATGTTCGCCGGGTTGACGGTGCGACGCCAAAAGGTGTACAGGCTGCGCCGATACAGGTCGCTGCCCGTCGATTGCGGATAGGTGAAATCACGTTCCTTGGTAATGGCCAGAGCCTCCCAAACGGCATCGGGTTGATAGGGATAGACGGGAACTCCACCGATCCGCTGATCCAGCAGGCCCGATGCCGACAGCGCCCAGTCCCGCAGCAACAGCGAGGGCATGCGGAATCGCGCGGCGCGGGCCAAGAAACGGTTCTCGGCATCCCGGCTGCGCAATTCAGGATTCACGCGGCTGGATTGGCGGTACGTGGCGCTCGTCACGATCAGCTTGTGAATGGATTTCATGCTCCACCCCCGTTCGCGGAATTCGACCGCCAGCCAGTCGAGCAACGGACCGTGAATGGGATACTCGCTCTGCACGCCAAAGTCTTCGGATGTCTTGACGATCCCCGTGCCGAAATAGTGCTGCCAGAACCGGTTGACTTGGACTCGGGCCGTTAAAGGATGTTCTGGCATGACCAGCCATTGGGCAAAGCCGAGTCGATTTGTGGGGGCACCCTGAGGCAACGGAGGTAGGAAGGCGGGTGTGGCAAACGTCACCTTTTCCTTGGGCTTCAGGTATTCGCCCCGTTCCAGGATCGACGTTTCCCGCGGCTTCTCGTCGCTCATGATCATCACGCGCGGCAGCTTGTCTGAACGGTAGGCGGCCAGTTGCTTGCGGATCCCTTCCGCCTTGCCCAACACTGGCATCTTCCCCGCCAAAGACGGACGGACCTTTTCGTCGAAATGCTTGCGCAGATCCGGTTCGATCGCCTTCTTTTCGGCATCGTTCCGTTCCCCTTCTGGTTTGCGCAGGATGACTGCCAGCGGTTCTGGCAAGCCCTTCCCTTCGGCAGGCTTGCCGTCGGCAAACAAACCCGTTCGCCATCCTTCAAACGCAGCGTTCGCGACGGGTGCCGCTTCTCCATCGGCGGTCTTGATCTCGTCTTCCCATTTGGCGATTTGTTGGCTGTTCTCTTCAGTTGGCACTTCGAGGAACGGGGCCGCCACGCGGATGCGCGACGAGAAGAACTGGGGCGTTCCACTTTCGGGCAAACGGTTGAAGGCATCCATCAGGCTGTAGTAATCGCGCGACGTGATCGGATCGTACTTGTGGTCATGACACTGCGCGCACGCCATTGTCAGGCCGAGCCATGTCGTGGCAGTCGTGTCAATGCGATCGAACAGGATGACAAATCGCTGTTCCTCCGCGATCGCTCCCCCTTCGCCGTTCAGCAGGTGATTGCGATTGAATCCGCTGGCGATCTTCTGTTCGGTGGTGGCGTTTGGCAGCAGGTCGCCAGCCAGTTGCCAGATCGTGAATTGATCGAACGGCAGATCGTCATTGAGCGCCTTGACCACCCAGTCTCGCCAGATCCATTGCCATGTATCGCCATCCTGTTGAAATCCATTGCTGTCCGCATACCGCGCGGCATCCAGCCACGGCAGTGACATCCGCTCGCCATAGTGGCGGCTGGCGAGCAGCCGGTCGACGAGCTTTTCGTAGGCCTTTTCATCCGGATCGGCCATGAATGCGTCGACCTCCTGCGGAGTTGGCGGCAGGCCAAGCAGGTCGATCGACAGCCGCCGAATCAGGATCGCGCGATCGGCTTCCGGCGAAGGGCCAAGCTTCTCACTCTCCAGTTTGGCGAGAACAAACCGATCGATCGGATTTCGAACCCAGTCGACTCGCTGAACAGCGGGTTCGGCAGGCCGCGTTGGAGCCACAAACGCCCAATGGGTCTGGTAGCTGGCTCCGTCCAAAATCCATCGCTCGAGGGTCTTCTTTTGTTCGACAGACAGCCGCCGATTCGATTTTGGCGGCGGCATCATCTGTTCGGGATCGTCGGAAAGAATTCGTTTGATGAGAGAACTTTTGGCAATGTCGCCTGGGGTGATGGCCCCCGCTTTCAGCGCCGCATCCTGCTGATCCAGACGCAAATCTGCCTGGCGCTTGTTCGCATCCTGCCCGTGGCAGTAGAAGCAGTTTTCGGACAGGATCGGGCGAATGTCGCGATTGAAGTCGACGACCTGAGTGACCTGAGCTGGTGCGCTGCCGATGGCGACGAACTGCAACGTCACGGCGAGGATGATGGGATTACGGACGAGGAACAAGACGGAGACACGTGCGTGCATGCGAAGACCTCGTCGGCAGACATTGCGTCTGCATGGATTCACGGCGGGAAATCAAAGATGGTTCCATTCTCTCGATGTCAGGAATTGTAAGCAATTTGGTCCGGAGCGTCATCAGAGTGAGGTTGGAGGCTCAGGGTAATCGCCAATTTGAAGATGCGTGATTTGGAGAGGGTGTCTTTCAGGGCCACGACCGTGAGTGAGCGGTTGGTGGCACGTACTTCATGTGGTCGTACAAGTCATCAAGCAGGAAGAATCAGGAATTTGAAACGCAGAGAGCGCGGAGAACGCAGAGGAAGATCCTTTCCATTTGGTTGCGGCCAATGGCCTCGCCATGATTTCTGCGCTCTCTGTGTTTCAGATTCTTCCGCTCGTTCTAAAGTAAGTGTCATTGCCCTCACCTCTGAAAACTCGCCTTCTGAATGTGAAAAACAGCATTGGCCCTGGCTGGGGGCTGGACGTTGGACTTGGCTGGAAAGAAGAGCCGCAGTTGCCGCACGTTCCGACTGCGCGAAATTCATCGCCGGCGCTTTCGACTCGGTTTCGACGGAGGCAACGGACGAGGTGTCTCGGTGGGGGGCGGAGCAGTCACCACGGCGACGGGCGCTCCGTTGGCGAGCGTTATGGCCGCCGCATGAGCGCGCGGTGATGACTGCGCCGCGGCAACCTCGCGTTCCTTGGCCATCTCCTTCAATTCTTCGTTGAAGATTTGGATCAGGGCAAACAGGCAGGAAGCCACGATCGGGCCGATGAAAATTCCCCACAGGCCCATCACCTGCAGGGCTCCAATGACGCTGATGAAGGCGATCAGTGGGTGCAGGTCCGCTTCACTTTCGAGAACGTACATCTTCACGACGTTGTCGAGCATCCCGACGACCGCCAGGCCCCACACCGTCAACCCGATCGCAGCCAGCCAGTGTCCCTGCAAGCCCAGCCAGACGGCACACGGCCCCCAGACCATCCAGGCCCCGGCGAGGGGAATCAGGGCGGCAATCGAACCGATCACCACGAAAATTACGAAGTAGCCGATGCCACACACCTGCAAGGCGACCGCCGTCGCCAGTCCCTGGGCGAAAGCCGCCGTAAACGTGGCGATCACAACGGCACGAACGGTGCGAGCGAACCGTTCCGCCAGTTTTTGCTGATGATCGACCGGCAACGGAATCAATTCCTCGGCCGCGGCCAGAATCGCCGGACCGTCCGCGAGGAAGTAGTACAGCGCGGTCAGGAATGCTCCCGCCGCAATCGCCAGCGACACGAACATTCCGACGGTTGACGAGGCAATGCTGAATGTCGTGCCGGCCATCTGCGTGGCGAGCGACCGAACGTTGTTGGAGAACTCCGTCTGCAGTTCCAGGATCTTCTCGTCCGGCAATCCGCCGGGGACGAACGGAGCGATTCGTTCCAGAACCGGCATGACGGCCTGACGCCAGAGAACATCGAGCCCGCGTCTCCAATCTCCGCCCAATCGTTGATCGGCAAGGTCGTACAGGTTTGTGGCGGCAATGAATGTTCCCGTCACCATTGGCACCACGACCATCAACGTGACAGTGCCCGTTGTCAGCGCTGCCGCCCAGGCCATTCGCCCGCCCGTCTTCTTTAGATAATAGTTCTGCAGCGGCTGGCAAATGACGGACAGTACGGCCGCCAGGAACATCGGTAACAGGAACGGCGAAATCACGCGATAGAACGTGCTGCCCAACAGCACAATCAGCGTGAGCAATACGGCCAGCGAAACGAAACGACTCATGAAACGACCCGGCGAAATGTACTCGGGAAGGGCTGCGAAAATTGCAGGGCCGATGCCTTTTTTACATTGAGTAAAGTTCACCCAGAGCCGCGACCGTGAGGGAGCGGGATTTTCAGCCTGATCGTCCGCTCCCTCACGGTCGCGGCTCTGGGTGAACTTCGCACATTTCGAAAAAAGGCGATTGCCCTGTGGGAAATAGAATAGCGTATTTCCGTCGGAACTGATTGCGTCTATTCCACCAGCCGCAGATTGTCCAACACAGCCGCCGTCAGTGGGCAGGGGTGGGTCTGACCGGAACGCGTCATGGCGCGGATGTGCCCCGCCAGCATCCGCAGATCGTCCACATTGTCGATGTCGTACCAGGGGGGCAGCAACGCGAACGACAATTCGGCCGCCACAATCCGTCTCACCATCTGGTCCAGCACGCTTGAGTCGCTCCAGGTGATGTTCTCGAACAATCCCGGAGCCGGATGTCGCAGACCCACGAGGTAATAGCCGCCATCGGTGGCCGGTCCAATCACGCAGTCGAAGTCTTCCAATCGATCGAACGCCAGTTGCACGTATTCCCTGGGAATGGTCGGGCTGTCGGACCCAATCAAGACCGCGCGGTCGCCGTCACTTTGAAGCGTCTCACGGAAGAATGCCGCCTGTCGAGTCCCGAGGTCGCCTTCCGGCTGCGGCCACAGGCTGAATCCAATTCGCACGAATTTCCGGAAATAGCCGGCCGATTCGGCAGGCCAGAACCCCAGGATCCGGCGTTCCCCCGCCGATCGGAATTGGAGCGTCAAGTCGTCGAGAAATGCCGCCGACAGACTGGCGGCGGTTTGGTGCCCAATGTGTTCAGCCAGTCGCGTTTTCACATGGCCGGGACGGGGATGCTTGCAGAAGACTCCAAACGTCCGCACGGGGCACCTCCTTGTCATGGGTCATGGCGAACGTTGTTTGCGCCAGGATCAGCCAATCCTTGTCAGTGGCCCTCCAGACATTGACGGACTCTGTAATGCCCAGACATACTACCCGCCCAGCCGCCTCCACCATACCTTGGAGCGGCCCCGCCTCTTAACTTGAACAGGAATGTGGACGCAATGACGCAGCGGATTTGGAATTTCTCGGCTGGCCCCGCCGTACTGCCAGAATCGGTTCTGGAAGAGGCACGCGACAACCTGCTGTCGCTGGGCACCACCGGAATCGGCATTCTCGAACATTCACACCGCGGCAAGGCCTTTCTGGCGGTGTACGAAGAGACCGTCGCGCTCTGCCGAGAAATCGGCAACATTCCCGAGAACTATCGCGTTCTGTTTCTGCAGGGGGGAGCGTCGACGCAGTTTTTCATGATCCCCATGAACCTGCTGCCGCGCGACCGCACGGCCGACTACCTCGTCACCGGCGCCTGGTCTGAGAAAGCCGTGGAGGAAGCGGTCCGGTTTGGAGGCACGCACACCGCCTGCACCAGCCACGACAAAAATTTCTCGTACATTCCCGCGACATGCACCTTCAGCCCCAATCCCGTTTACGCCCACTATACGTCGAACAACACGATCTTCGGCACCCAGTGGAGCGGACTGCCGCCGGTTCCCGGCGGCATCGACCTGATCTGCGATGCCAGCAGCGATATCTTTTCGAGGCCCATCGATGTTTCGAAGCATGCCATCGTCTACGCCGGGGCTCAGAAGAACCTCGGCCCGAGCGGCGTCACTCTGGTCATCATGCGCGACGACCTGATCGAACGTGGATCCAAAGATCTGCCGACAATGCTGCAATACCGGACGCACGCCAAGAACGATTCGATGTACAATACGCCGCCAACGTTCGCGATCTACCTGGTCGGCCTGGTGCTGAAGTGGATCAAAAAGGGCGGTGGCCTGTCGGCGATGGGGGAATTGAATCAGCGAAAGGCTGGCAAACTGTACGCGTACCTGGAACAAAGCCGGCTATTCAAGGGGACAGCGGCGGCGGACAGCCGTTCGCAAATGAATGTCACGTTTGTGACCGGCAACGCCGACGTGGATACGAAATTCTGTTCGGCAGCCACCAAGGCCGGCTTCGACGGCCTGAAGGGCCACCGCAGCGTCGGCGGGATGCGGGCCAGCATCTACAACGCCTTCCCCGAAGCGGGAGTCGATGCCCTGATCGACTTCATGCGCATGTTCGAGTCCGAAAACGCTGTGTGAACAGGGGGCGGAAGTCAGGAGTCAGGGGACAGGAGTCAGGAGATGTAAACGTATTGCCGTCCTATACGTCCCCTTCGTCCCATCAGTCCCATTTCTTGCATCAACGGAAAAATCCTGACCCCTGCACCGAGCATCCTACATGACCCCGACAGACGTTGCCCCCGTCGATGCCACCCGTGCGGAAATCGGGATCGTCTGTTCTTTGCCGCTCGAAATCGGCGACTTTCTTGGTCGTTGCCAGCGGATCAAGACTTACAGCGGGGGGCCGTTCAAGTTTGTTGGCGGCCTCTATGACGGGATTCGCGTGGCCGTCGTCGAAGCGGGGACGGGGCCTGTGCGAGCGAGACGTGCGACGCTGGCGCTGCTCGATGCACATCGGCCTGCCTGGATTATATCCACAGGCTTCGCCGGCGCGCTGCAGCCGGAACTGAAGATCGGAAACATCGTCGTCGCCAATGAAATCGTTGGCTTGCAGGGCGAACCATTGAAGATCGATGTGGGGATGAATTCCGATCCCGCACGGGGGTTGCATGTCGGCCGGACGCTGACTGTGGACAAGATGATCCGGACAATCATTGAAAAGCAGACGCTTTCCGCTCAGACCGGCGCGATCGCAGTCGACATGGAATCCCTGGCCGTGGCAACCGTCTGCCGTGAAACGAAAACGCGATTCATGGCGGTCCGCGCCATCAGCGACGACATGTCAGCCGACTTGCCCCCCGAAGTTCTAAGCCTGGTTGGCGAAACCGGCGCCATCCGATTTGGAGCGGTGATTGGGTCCTTGTGGAAGCGGCCTTCGAGTATCAAGGACATGTGGCGCATGCGAGAACATGCGATGGACGCATCGGAAAAGCTGGCCAGCTTTCTGGACGGAATCGTTGTTCAGTTGTCTCGGGCCATTACGTGAGTACATCTCCCCGCCAATGGAGGAACAGTTTCAGGCGCCAGGAAGGGCGAAGTAAGGAGGCTCCAAGCCAGCCGTCGTAGGTGGGAATCGTATCGTTGTGCATGAGAAACTTTGATGGTCAGCGCCTTTGTATTTTCCCCGCAGGGGATGGATCGCGAAGCACAGGGTCGCGCAGCGCGACCCTGTGGTAGGGACCATCAGTACGCAACTGTTTTCCCTGAAGGGGATACATCAAGGGGATTATCGCCATGAATATCATCGTCCACATTGATGGAACCCTTCCAGGGTACAACTGTCAGCACTGACCCTCGTACACAGGGTTGCGCTGCGCGACCCTGTGCTTTGCAATCCAA
>Ga0206999_10048_pt1 | contig 31509 bp, 17 predicted proteins | sample Alteio_BWMinCont_92_FD_153482 | JGI IMG/M metagenome (GOLD analysis project Ga0206999, IMG submission 153482) | Enriched cells from forest soil in Barre Woods Harvard Forest LTER site, Petersham, Massachusetts, United States -... | ecosystem: Environmental > Terrestrial > Soil > Temperate forest >...
CAAAAATCCGTCCTCGCCGCGCGCGACCGCTTGAATGCCCGCGGACTGCACCTTTACCCGCTCTCCTATTGGAACTGGCCTGATGCACCCGACAAAACCGATGTTCCCCTCAAGCAATATAATCGCGATTGGATCTGGTTCGAGGCTTGGGCGCGTTATATGTGGAACCCTGACCGCGACGCCGCCGCCGAGCGCACTTATTGGATTGGCAAGCTGGCCGAAATGTATGGCTCGCCGCAAGCCGCCGCCCTCATCCTCGACGCCTATAATAATTCCGGCGAAATTGCCCCGCGCCTCATTCGTCGTTTTGGTATTACCGAGGGCAACCGCCAGACGCTTTCCCTCGGCATGACGCTCGACGAACTCGTCCGCCCTGAACGCTACAGTGTTTATTCCGGTCTTTGGGAAGACCAATCACCTCCCGGCGAACGTCTGGACGTTTACATGGAGCGGGAATGGAACAAGCAGCCGCACGAGGGCGAAACCCCGCCATCCATCATCAAGGAAGTTCTCGATTTCTCCGCGCAAGCCGTCACGGCCATTGACGCCGCCGCGCCGCTCGTCACCAAAAACCGCGAGGAATTTGACCGGCTGAAGAATGACATTTATTGCATCCAAGCCATGGCGCAAAATTACTCTGCGAAAGCCAATGCCGCGATGCTCGTCCTCCGTTATAATTACAGCAACGACCCCACCGACATGGAACAGGCCGCGAAATTTCTTGCCGAAAGCCTCGACCACTACCGCACCCTCGCGAAGCTTACTGAGAAAACCTACCTCTACGCCAACTCCATGCAAACCAGCCAGCGCAAGATTCCCGTCTCCGGTGGCTCCGGCGGCAAACCGGCCAATTATCACTGGACGCAGCTTCTCCCGACTTACGAAAAAGAACTCACCGACTTCCAGGCCAAGGTTGCCGCGCTGAAAACCACGCCATGAAAACAAAAACCATTCTCGCCTACGCGATTATCATCCTTGCCGCCAGCGGGGCGGGATTCTGGTTTGGCCACCAAGCCGAGACAACTGCGCCGAAACCCGCTCCCCTTACAACGGCAAAGCATAAATCCGTGGCAGTCGGCGGTGATTTGGCTTCCGGATTGGCGCGCGCGATGGGCACGAAACAAACTTACACGGACGCGGAAATCGCCGCCATCGTCAAGGAGGTTGGCGCCAATTATTCGCCGAGCACCCGCAGCAAATGGCTCGTTTTTTCCGCCACACTCGACCCTGCGCAAATGCGCAAAGCGCTGGCGGTAGTGGACAAGCTGCCCATCGCCAGCGTGCGCAACCTCATGCGCACGCAACTCCTGCTGGATTGGAGCGGGGTTGATCCTGTCGCCGCGATGGCCTACGCCCAAAGCCTGCCGAGCCTGCATTACCGCGATACCGCCATCAGCACGGTACTCGGTAATTGGGCGGCGCTGGACCCCGCCGCCGCGGTGCATTTTGTGCTGCAAATGCCCAATCCGCGCCTGCGGGCCTCGGCCATGGCGCAAGTCATCCCCGAAGTCGCCCGGACCGATCCCGCCCAAGCCATTGATTTGATGAAGCAATCCGGCCTCAGCCCGGCAGACGCCGCTGGATTGTATAAAACTGTTTTTGCCACCTGGGCCCAAACCGACCCGAAAGCCGCGATTGCCAAAGCCACGGAGATCTCCCCCGGCCAGCAACGCACTCAAGCCTACGACGGCATCGCCACCGCCCTGGCAACGACGGATCCGCACGCGGCCCTCGACTGGCTTGGCACTTTGCCATCCTCCTCCGAGCGCGACACACTGCAGCTACACGTCTTCACGCAATGGGCGAATACCGATCCAGCCTCCGCGGTCCAGGCCGCAATGGCGCTTTCCTCCGTTTCCGCCCGCAACAGCGCCGTCAATGCCATCCTCGCCAATTGGTCGGACAGTGACGTCAATGCCGCCCGTGCGTGGGTTGACCAACTCCCCAACGGCACGCTCAAAACTGCCGCGCAAGCACAGCTCGTCCGGCAATGGTGCCTGGCCGACCCCCAAGGTGCACTCGCCTACGCCAAAGACCTGCCGGACAGCTCCGCCAAATTCAACATGGTGGGCAACGCCATCGCCCAACTCGCCCAGCAAGACGTCAAAGGCGCCATCGCCTACGCTCAATCGGTTTATTCCGACACGGAATACGCCCGCATCGTCGGCAACGTCGCCAGCCAGCTGGCGTCGGTCGACCCCAAAACTGCCACGGCCTTCGCCGCGGCCATGGCTCCCAGCAACGCCCAAGTCGCCACGGTCAAGTCCATCGCGCAAAATTATGTGGACGCCGACCCGAAGGCCGCCGTGGACTGGGCGCAGGCCCTGCCCGATGGCGCGGCGAAACGCTCGGCGCTCGACCAAATCACCGCCAAGCTCAGCGACTACGACCTGCCCACTGCCCTCGACCTCGCCAATAACCTCCAGCCCAGCCAGCAGCGTGATACCTTAGTTGAGGGAATCGCGGACACGATGTCCAAGGAAGATCCGGCGGGCGCCATCGCGTGGCTGCAGCAGCAACCCGATTCCCAGGGCCGCAAGGATGCTTACACGAGCACGCTTTCACAAATGGCGAAGACGAATCCGCAGGCCGCTTTGGATACGGCGGCGGCGTTGACGCCCGATGGTGCGGCCAACCCTTATATTCTCAAAATCGCCTCCAGTTGGGCGGCGAACGATCCGCAGGCGGCGCTGACCTACGCGCAATCTCTCTCGCCCGGTGACCAGCAGAACTCCTTCCTTGCCGGTTATGCCAGCACCCTGGCGCAGAAATCGCCACAAGACGCCATTAATATCCTTGCGCAACTGCCGTCGAGCAACGACCGCAACACTGTCGGCGCTTCCGCGTTGCGCAGCTGGTCGCAGGAATCCCCCGAAGGCGCGGCCGCCTTCCTCGCCACCCTGCCAGCCGGCGCCACTCGCAACGCCGCAGTTCCCTACATGATCGACATCTGGGCCAATAACGACCCCGTTGCTGCCGGCCAGTGGATCCAGTCCCTGCCGCCTGACGCCTCGCGCAACGGCGCGGTGCAAGAGTATGTGGACAACCTCTCCGGCCAATTTCCGGAAACCGCCGCGCAATGGGTTGGCCAGGTCTCGGATGTGAATCAGCGCAACAACGACATTGAAAACATCGCCCGCAGCTGGATGAAGACCGACAAAGCCGCCGCCACCCAATGGCTCCAGCAAACCGACCTCCCCGCCAACCGAAAACAGCGTCTGCTGGGGAATTAAGAATGAATTAAGCGGAGTGGTTTTTAGTCAGAACTTGATGCACCGTCGTGCCGAGCGATTGTAATGTGTGCGGCTTCAGCAGCAATTCCTGGATGCCCAAGGTTCGAAGCTGTTCGGGCGTCAAATCCCCGGCATAGCCGGTGGTGAGAATAATCGGAAGGTCGGGCCGAGCCTGCAAAAGAAATACCGCAAAATCCGATCCAGTCATGCCAGGCATCGTCTGATCGGTGATGACCAAGTCAAACCGTTTCGGATCAGCCCGTACCAGCGCGAGCGCCGCGAGCACATTAGTCTGCATTTCCACCACATAGCCCAAGTGCTCGAGATTTTTTTTGCCCAGTCTGGCCAGAACTTCCTCGTCATCTACAAAAAGAATGCGTTGCCCCTGGCCGGTTGGAACCGGCGTCTCGGACGTCACCGATGCTGCAACCGTCCCAGCATACGCCGGGAAATACAAATGAAACACCGTGCCCTGGCCCGGCTGGCTGTAAACCGTGATGGCCCCGCCGTAGCTTTGCATGATGCCATGCACAACGGACAAGCCCAACCCCGTGCCTTCGCCGGCTGCTTTGGTGGTAAAGAATGGCTCAAAAATGCGTTCCAGTGTCGCCCGGTCCATGCCTTCTCCGGTGTCAGTGACGGAAAGGCGCACGTAAGCGCCAACGCGCAAACCAAGGTGTGTCTCGGCCATGGTGGCATCCACCTGAATGTTTTTTAGTTTAATTTCCAGACGGCCAGGACGGCTTTTCATCGCTTGCCAGGCATTCGTGCCCAGGTTCATCACAATCTGGTTGATCTGGGTGGCATCAGCCAAGACCGCGGACGCATCGGCGGCCAGGTGCACGCGGAACTCGATGGTCGTGGGCAGCGTAGCCCGCAGAAGGGTTAAGGTCTCTTCCAACACCATCTGCAATTGAAGGGCCACGCGCTTTTGCTCCTTCTGCCGGCTGAAAGTGAGGATTTGTTTCACCAAGTCCGTTGCGCGGTTGCCCGCACGCAGCACGGTGTCCAGGTATTCACGAACCGTAGGGTCCTTCACCGAAATTTTGGCGAGCTCCGTGTACCCCGTGATGGCACCCAGGATATTATTGAAATCGTGGGCAATGCCGCCGGCGAGGGTGCCGATGGCTTCCATCTTTTGGGTCTGACGAAGCTGGTCCTCGAGTCGGTGGTGCTCCGTAATGTCGTCAGCGGTGCCGACGATGCGATAGACCTGACCGGCTTGGTCATGGACCGGGAATGCACGATCCTGAATCCAGCGCACCGAGCCGTCGGGGCGAATGATGCGATAAGTCTCGTCATAATCACCCCGCACTTGCTTGGTTGCAAGGGCTTCCCGAACGCGCAACCGGTCGTCGGGGTGGATCGCTTCCCGCCAGTTGGCACCGGGTTTGTAAGCGCTTTGGCAGTCGCGCCCCCAAATTGTCTCGTAAGCCGGACTGATATAGACCATCCGGTTGTTCACTGGGTCAGTTATCCAGAAGACTTCGTGGATGTTTTCCGCCAACTGGCGAAAACGCCGGTCGCTGGCCTGCAACTCCTCGTGCGTGGCCGTCAACTGGGCCGTGCGCTCGGCAACTTGCCGTTCGACTTCCACATTCACACCCTCCAGGCGGGCGCGCCGCATTGCGACGTCATACATTTCCCGCAAACTATTGCGGATGGAAATGCACAAAAAGATGTCTTCAAAAATGACCCAGCCGGCATGTTCCAGCCAGCGCCAGGGACTGGCGGTAATGACGCCAAAGACGGATTGCGGCCAAAACATTCCACGCGCAAAATGGTCCACGGCTACGACTATGGTGGCCGTAAGGAGCACCCGCCAATCACGATAGAACGCCAGAAACGCCAGCGAGCCAAAGACGTGAAAATGCGTCTCAATGCGTCCGCCGGTCAAGTGAATCAGGAGGGCGGACCAGAGCATCTGGGCCACCGCGATGGTGTGGCGAGTCAACGGACGTCCGGGTTGTTTCCAAGCCAGGAAAACCGGAAATGCAGTGATGGCACCGCCCAGAAATATCGCCGCCCAAACATGCCAATGAATCTGATTGGTGGTGCCGATCCAGGTATAGGGCGAAATATACACGGCGGCGACAATCCCGGCCACCCATTGGATAATCATTAAATTGGCAAACAGCCGGTCGGTGTGCCGGTAAGTGCCGTCCAAGGATTCCTGAAAAAGCGCCGACGTCTGTTCTTGTAACACGGGGCTGGGAATCGGTGTGTCTTTATGTTTGTTGAAATATTCCCAACCCGGCATTCAGTTCCGAATAGCGAACACCCAAACACAGGGGTTTTAACCTGACTCGGAAGCCCTTGGGCCAGGATCGTTTCGATGGCGCTACGCCCGGCATTGTCCCCCGAATGACCGCGGGCCATGGTGATGCCACCCGCAAAGAGCAAGCTTCCCTGTGGATTATACAACACCGTGAAGCCGGAAGTTTCGGCATGAAAACGTTGGGCCTCAATACCAGCATCGTCCTGATGGACAGTCACCCCGGGAATAGCGTTTACTCGACGCCACAAATCCGTTTTCACCCAATCTTCATCCGTGCCGGCGAGTCGGACAAAAACCACATCTACGCTCAGCCGGTCCTGGCAATTCGCCATCAACACTTCCAATTCACCAACACTCGCTTGGGTGCACGGACAATGCGGATGAGCAAACATGATTAAAGTCGGTCGATGGCCATCCAAAGCAACCTGACTTTGCGTCGGCCAGTGAATGGGAGCCTCCAGCGCGGCACCCGGAGTATTCGAGTAGCTGGCGATCCAGACCATTGCTCCAACAACCACCAAAAACCAAACGCTGGTAACAATTTTCATGAAGGTTTTACCTGGAACGAAGAGTGTTCAAAGTTGAGGTTATGGCAAGCAATTGGTTAGTAACGTAAACGTGCATTAAACAACGGTTCATACTATAGGTTTTATCGGCTGAATCAATAAAATTGGGTGCTTCATCTGCCGATTAATGAAGTTTTACCATAATTTTAAATAAGGTATATAACCTATAATACATCGGAGAACTGTAGTTTGGAACGCTTAGGAGCCTTTCACATCTTACTTTGAGCTGGGGATTTGTCATTGCGGGGTAGCGGGGTAATTTCATAGGACAGAAGGCAATCACTTTACCTTGTGCAGGTTCCAACAAATCTTGAGTCACCGGCCGCCAATATTATGCCCTCGCCTGCCGAACCGAACCAGCCTGACCGTCGGGATTTTATGAAGAAGGCCTGTTGCGTGGCCATCGGTGGCGTGCTGGGCGCAGTGCCGGTCGCCTCCGGGGTGGCACTTTATCTCGATCCGCTGTTGCGCAACTCCTCCGGGAATTTCAATGGCGTCAAAGTGCGCGTCACAACGCTTGAGGCATTGCCGGAAGATGGCGTGCCGCGCCGGTTTCCGATTCTCGCCAGCCGCGTGGATGCGTGGACAAAAACCGCTGAATCGCCGATTGGCGCGGTTTATTTACTGCGCACGAAGGACGCGCAAAAGCCGGTGAAAGCTTATAATGTCATTTGCCCGCACGCGGGTTGTTTTGTCGATTATGTACCCGCGTTGCCCGAGGCGGCGTCCGGTCAGCCGGGTTATTTTTGCCCCTGCCATAACAGCACGTTTAAGTTGGACGGATCAATCGCCGGCCAGAGCAGCCCCGCCCCGCGCGGGCTGGACGAACTGGAGTGCTCCATCGAAAACAGCAATGAAGTCTGGGTGCAGTTCCAAAACTTTCAGGCCGGCACGGCCGATAAAGTGCCCCTCGGCGCATGATTAAACCCCTTCTGGACTGGCTCGACCACCGCACGGGCTACCGCAAAATCGCGCACGAGGCACTGTATGAAAACGTGCCCGGAGGCGCGCGCTGGCGCTACGTCTGGGGCAGCACGCTGACCTTTGCGCTTGTCATCCAGGTCATCACCGGCGTGTTTCTGTGGCTGTCTTACAGCGCGAGTTCGCAGACGGCGTGGGAGAGCGTTTATTACATAGAGGATGAAATGACCCTCGGCTGGTTGGTGCGTGGACTGCACCATTTCACCGCGCAGGCGATGATCGTCCTGCTCGTGCTGCACCTGATGCAGGTGCTGATTGACGGCGCCTACAAAGCGCCGCGCGAACTGAATTTCTGGACTGGCCTTATCCTACTCCTGCTCGTCCTCGCGCTTTCATTGACGGGCTACCTGCTGCCGTGGGACCAGAAAGGCTATTGGGCCAGCCGGGTCGTGACCAACCTAGTCGGCGTGGTCCCGTTCATCGGCGACGGTCTGCGGCGGCTGGTGGTGGGCGGCAATGACTTCGGGAATCTCACCCTCACCCGGTTTCTCGCCATTCATGCCGGCGTGCTGCCAGGGTTGATTTTCCTGCTCATCACCGGGCACATTTATCTTTTCCGCCGCCACGGAATTACACCCAAGCAGCCCCTCAAAAAGCGTGATGCCGCGTTCTGGCCGGACCAGGTGCTCATGGACTCCGTCGCCTGCCTGGCGGTGTTGGCCGCAGTTTTGTTTTTTGTCCTGCGCTTTCACGGCGCGGAACTCGGCGCGCCCGCGGATGCCTCGACGCCCTTTCCCGCCGCGCGGCCGGAATGGTATTACCTGCCGCTTTACCAATTTCTGAAATATTTTCCCGGCACAACGGAAATTTGGGGCGCGATCATCATTCCTGTCCTGGTGCTGGTGTTTCTCTTCGCCATGCCGTTTATCGGGCGCTGGAAATTGGGCCATCGCTTCAACATCGGCTTCGTCTGCGCGCTGCTGGCCGGTGGGGTTTTGCTCGGCTATCTCGCAGTGAATGAAGACCAGCACAACGAACGCTATCAACTGGCGGTTGTACAATCGAACCGGGATGCTGAACGCGTGCAAGTGCTGGCGCAATCACCCAAGGGCATTCCGCCCGAAGGCGCGGTGACGTTGCTCGCAGACGACCCATTCACGCAAGGCCCGCGCCTCTTCGCGCAAAATTGCGCCAGTTGCCATCGCTACGGCGGCTCGGACGCCTTGGGCGCGAAGCTCGACGCGACGAAGGAAAGCGCCAGTGACTTGAAAGGCTTTGCCAGCCGCGAATGGCTCACCGGGCTGCTCAATCCGGCCACGGTGGACAGCCTGCATTATTTTGGCGGCACCAAATTCAAGGACGGCGACATGGTGGATTTCGTCAAAAAGAAACTGGCGGACCCATCGCCGGAAAAGAAAATGCAGATGGATAAAGTCATCGCCGCCGTTTCCGCAGAAGCCGGCTTACCCGCGCAGCGCTCCGCCGACCAGCGTGATGCGGACCTCATTGTCGAAGGGCGTCAATTGCTCCGCACGCAGATTTCCTGCACCGACTGCCACCAGTTTCAGCAGCCGGATTCAACAGCCATCGCGCCCGATTTGACCAGCTATGGTTCGCGCGACTGGCTTGTCGCCTTCCTCAACGACCCCGCCCACACACGTTTTTACGGCAAAGACAACGACCACATGCCCTCCTTCGGCAAACAAGGCCGCCTCAACGCCCACGACATCGGCCTCCTCGCTGACTGGCTCCGTGGCGATTGGTATGAACCGGACGGCAACGCGAAGCCTTAAGTTGGAATTTTGGTTTTTTAATTTTCTCTCATGAAAATCGAACACTTTGCGATTCAGGTTGCCGATCCCGTGGCGATGGCGGGTTGGTATGTAAAGCATCTCGGTTGCTCAATCGCGCGGGCAACGGGCGAGCCGGTCCATATGCACTTTATTAAAGACAGTTCCGGCACGGTGATGATGGAGCTTTACCGCAATCCGAAAGTGGCCGTGCCGGATTACGCCGCAATGGACCCGCTACTGCTGCACCTGGCGTTTCTTTCCGATAATCCCGCCGCCGACCGAGACCGCCTGGTTGCCGCTGGGGCGAGCGTGGTGGAAGACCTGGTGACCACCGCTGCCGGGGACCAGCTTATCATGCTGCGCGACCCGTGGCATGTGGCCCTGCAACTGGTGAAGCGCGCAAAGCCGATGTTGGCGACCGGGAAATAGTTAAAAGACCAATCAACCCTCCCGCCCACGCCAACAAATTGGCTTCCCTTGGCGGGGTTTTCATTCCTTAATTTTCCCGCTCATGGCCGCTCCGCGCACACATAAATCTTTTTTCATTTCCTTCGAGGGCTCCGAGGGAAGCGGCAAAAGCACACAGATTGACCTGCTGGCCACGCGCATGGAGGCCGCGGGCCTCGACGTCGTCGTCACCCGCGAGCCGGGCGGCACGGAAATCGGCGAGGAAATCCGCCACCTGCTTAAACACGCGCAAAGCGGCCATGGCATGGTGCCCGAGACGGAACTGCTCCTGTTCGCCGCCAGCCGCGCGCAACTCGTGCGTGAAGTCATCCTCCCCTCCGTACGCGCGGGGAAAATCATCCTCTGCGATCGGTTTCTGGATTCGACGACTGTTTACCAGGGCGTGGCGCGAAAATTATCTGAAGACCCGGTGGCCATCATCAACCGTTTTGCCGTCGGTGAAATTATGCCCGCGTTGACCGTGGTGCTCGATGTGCCCGCCGAGACGGGGCTGGCGCGCGCGCGCCGGCGGCCCAGTGGCTTGCCGGACCGGCTGGAGCAGGAGAACATTGATTTCTACCAGCGCGTGCGCGAAGGCTACCTCATCCTTGCACGCAAACTGCCGGAGCGCTTTCTCGTCGTGGACGGGACGTTGCCTTCCGAAAAAATCACCGACATCATCTGGCATGAGTTCAAGCGCCGCCATGGTTGAAACTTTGCCGAAACCCCTGCGCGCCTTTACGAACGCGCTCGAACGCGGGCGGCTCGCCCACGCCATCCTCGTGCATGGCGACCACCCTCCGGCGCTCGAAGCAGCCTGCCTCGGACTCGCGGGGAAATTGCTCAACGTGCAAGACGTGGCGAAACACCCGGATTTTTTCGGCCTCCGCCCAAGCGGCAAAGCCCGCTACATCAAAGTGGATGCCCTGCGTGATTTCCTGCATAAAATCCAGCTCACCGCGTCCGCCGGCCCGCGCAAAGTCGGCGTGGTGTACGAGGCGGACCGCATGCAGGCGCCGACGGCCAACGCACTTTTAAAGACGCTCGAAGAACCGCCCGACGGCACCACCCTCTTTTTGCTCACGACGCGCCCTCATGACTTGCTGCCGACCATCCGCAGCCGTTGTTTCCATTTGCGCCTGCCGGCGGCCTCGGCGCCCCTGGAAGACGCCGAATGGCAATCGTGGCGGAAGGATTATGCGGCCTGGCTTGGCCGGCTCACAGAAAGTGAGAAGCCTTCGCCCGGTGAATCCGTGTTTGGCGCATACGGCCTCGGCGCACGATTTGAGGGGATACTTGGACGGCTGGCGGACTCGGCGTGGGAAAAGACAAAGACAGAATTACCTCCCGGGCTGGAAGACGAGGAAATTGATGCGGCCCAAGTTGGTTTGCATAAAGGAATGCGTGCCTGCCTGTTGGTGGAAATCGAACAGGCGACACGGGACTTCGCGCTCGCCAAACCGGGCGACGCAACCATCATCGCGCGTTCCGCGCGTCTCGGGCGCGCCATTGCCGACCTGGAGAAAATTGCCGGTTTGCTCGAGGTAAACCTAAATGAGACGGCGGCGTTGGAATATTTTTTATTGAGGTCGTTGCGGCATTGGACGGGGAAAAATTAGGCCGGATAGAACCGGAAAACAAAGAAATTGAGGGCAAAACCGGGGTCAAAATAGAAGTGACGGTTGACCAAAAACTTGATTGTATCAGCCCCTTTGCGTCTTTGCTCCCCTGCTTCTTAATTACTTCCCCATGCCCACCGCCAAAAACAATTCCAGCCTCGAACCGTTGCGCTTTCTGACTCCGGCGCAGGCGGTCGAAGTGCGCACGCGTTTTGGCTCGCCGGTTTACGTCTATGACCAGGAGACGTTGCGCCACCAGGCTGAGGCCTGTCTGGCTTTCCCCAACGCTTTTGGGCTGACCGTGCGTTTTGCGATGAAGGCCTGCCCGAATGCGGCCATTTTGCAATTTTTTGAGAGCCTCGGCCTGCATTTTGACGCCAGCTCAGGCTGGGAAGCCACCCGCGCCATGCGCGCCGGGGTCGCTCCGCAAAAAGTTTCCCTCGCCACGCAGGAAATGCCGGAAAACATCACTGAATTGCGGCGCCGCGGCGTTTTGTTTACCGCTTGCTCATTGAGTCAGCTGGACCGTTTCGGACGGCAATTTCCCGGTGAGCGGCTGGGCCTGCGGCTCAATCCCGGCCTGGGGTCGGGCCATTCGGGCAAGACCAATGTCGGCGGACCGGGTTCAAGTTTTGGCATCTGGCACGAATCCATTGAGGAGGTCCATGACCTGGTGATGAATCACCGGCTGCATGTGGTGAAAGTGCATACGCATATCGGTTCGGGGACGGACCCGGTGGTGTGGCAGAAGGTCGCAAAGATGACCCTGAAGCTCACGCGGGAATTTCCCGAAGTCGAGGCCGTGAATTTGGGCGGCGGCTTCAAAGTTGCACGCGTTGCGGGAGAAAAAACCACCGATATGCAAAAAATCGGCGCGCCGGTGAAAGCGCTGTTCATTCAATTCGAACGCGAAACCGGACGGCAATTGAAACTTGAAATCGAACCGGGCACCTTTCTCACGGCCCAAGCCGGTGCGCTGGTATGCTCGGTGCAGGACATTGCCTCCACCGGCAAGGCGGGTTACGAATTCCTCAAGCTCGATGCGGGCATGACGGAAATTTTGCGCCCCAGCTTGTATGGCTCACAGCATGCAATAATTGTTGTGCCCGCGCCCGGGGTGACGGGCAGAACCGCGGGAAAGAAAAATTATCTCGTGGTAGGGCATTGCTGCGAATCAGGCGATTTGCTGACTCCCGCGCCGGGCCAGTCAGAAACACTGGGGCCGCGGTTGCTCGCACGCGCGGAAATTGGAGACGTGTGCGTCATCGAAGGCACCGGGGCGTATTGCTCGGGGATGAGCGCTAAAAATTATAATTCGTTTCCGGAGGCGCCGGAAGTGCTTTTGCGCGAAGACGGGGCGCTGCGCCTCATCCGCCGCCGACAATCGCTGGAGCAAATCATGCAGAACGAGGGCTGATTACTTGCTCGCAACGGCTTGCACCCACGCGAGCGCAAACAGGCCGTCGGGCCGTTTTTCCCAAGCGCGAATGGCTTGCAACATGCCGTCAAGCGAGGCCGCATCCGCCCAGCCCCGGGAAAAAATGTCGTCCTGTTTGGGTGCGCGCTCAAGCCGGTCGTAGAGAAAATCGCCCATGATGGAACGGTCTTCCAGGCATTCGTAGCGGGCGGAAAGTTTTACGTCGCGAAAACCTGCTTCCGTGAGCCACTGGCCCAAACGGCGGCCTGCGGTGGTGTTGCCACCCTGGGCTTCCTGCAAGCGGCGGAATAATTTCGCAGCGGCGTCAAGTTCCGCACTCGACGGGGCGAAGATGAAGGCGTCCCAATCGGGGCTGCACAAACCCGCGACGGCGCCGGGTTTAAGGACACGGTGGATTTCGCGGGCGGCGCGCACCGGCTCAGCAAGGTGTTCAAATAAAGCATGGGAAAATACGGCATCAAAATGCGCTTCGAGAAACGGCAATTCGTAAACGCCCGCCTGGACATAGTTCAAATTCGCCGGATGGCTTGGCTCTTTTTTCGCCAAGGCCAGTTGTGAAGCTTCAAGGTCAACACCCACCACCTCACCGGGCGCGACGCGGGCAGCGAGCCCCCGGGTAATGGCCCCGGGCCCACAACCACAATCCAACAGCCGGATCCCGGGACGCAGATAGGGCAGGAAGAACGCCGCATGCGACTCGGCCGACCGCCGCGTCATAAATGAGACGATTCGCGGCGTATAGCCGGGCATATAGCGGTCAGTCGCGGGCATGGGTCTTTTCAAACGGGATTTTTTGCGCACGGCGAGAATTTTCCAAGGCTTGCCCTGAAAGCCCGGTTGGGATTGGCTCAGTCGTATGCGGCGGTTTTTTTTGTTCATATTTGGATTGCTGACCTTTACCTCGAGCGCATTTGCCGCCACCGGGGACGCGCCGTTGCCGCCGGAAGCAAAGAAATACTGGGTGGACAACCTTGATTCCTACGTCGTGAAGTTTCCCAATGGGTGGTTTATCCCCGGCATCAAATGGTATGGTCTGGCCTATCTGGCGGGATTTTTCATCGCGGCAGGGTTAATGCGCCGCTACGCGAGCAAAGGACGGCTGCAACTCAACGCCGACCAGCGCACTGACCTTTTGACGGCGCTCATCCTCGGGGTGTGTCTGGGCGGGCGATTGGGATATTTTTTACTCTACCGACCGGCAGAGTTGTTCGGAAATCCGCTGGTGTTGCTGCGAGTATGGGAAGGCGGCATGGCCAGCCACGGCGGGTTTATCGGCGGCACGCTGGCCGCGGCCTGGTTCGCGCGAAAAAATAAATTAAATTTTCTGCGGCTGGGCGACGTGATTGCGACGCTGGCGCCACCCGGGGTACTGCTGGGCAGACTGGCCAATTTCATCAATGGCGAGCTCTGGGGCAAACCCGCCACGGTGCCTTGGGCCATGATTTTCCCTGAACAACGTGACGGCGAGATTATCTTAAGCTATACGTCCCCACGCCACCCCTCGCAACTTTACGAGGCGGCCACTGAGGGCTTGCTACTGCTGATTTACACCCAATGGCGTTTTTGGAGCAAACCCGCACCCGGCCAGGCGGGTGCGTTGCCGCCGGGGCAGCTCGCCGGAGAATACCTGATTGGTTACGCCTTGGTGCGCATTTTTTGCGAAATGTTTCGAGAGCCAGATGCGACATTATTATTCGGCCTGAGCCGCGGCACATTTTATTCCCTTTTTATGATTCTGCTTGGGGCGGGCCTGATTTGGCGCGCCCAGCGCACGAAATCAATGGCGATACCGGTCAAACGATGAGTTGCCAGTTTTCCAGGAAAAGTCCGTCGAAAATACTCACTTGGCCACTGGAAGCAGCGGGGGTCGCTTATCACCCACAATTTTGGGCACGAGCATGTCAATTCCATCACCGGTAATCGACAGGGGTGATTGACCGAAGTAGAGCTCGCGGGAGTAATTTTCATTCAACCAAAGTACAATTCCCCGGCCACTGGCTTCGTCGGCGCCAAAATAGGGCACGTCACTTTCCGATAAATCAGCGGCGAAAAGGAAGACTGCGTCTGGCGGGTTTGCTTTCAGTTCCTCAATCACGTGTTGTGCTCCGACATAGCTCAAGGCGACGGGCCGGAACTCCAACTCCGACAGCGGGGTCGGCACTCGTAGCAGATAATTCACAGCGATACCCTCCGGAAAAGCAACGAGCGTTTTGGCATTGGGGGTAAATTTGTGAAAACATCCCACCATGAAGTTGACCTCCAAGCCAACGAGGAAAGCCTCGGGTCTTACCGTGTAAAAACGGTCACGACCCTCGCCGACGGGATAAGTTTTGCGGGCATATACCTCCACATTGTTCTTCCCTAAAAACGCCGCCAGGGATAGCAAAACCGCGGAAAAAACCGCGGCCATCGGCCAACGGACCAGCCCTTGGCCCGCCATGGATCGCGGCGCCTCCACCACCATCAATTGAAACCAAAACAACAGCGCCAGTGGCATCATGTAAAATCCGTAATAGATAAACCGAGCATTTAAGAGCATACGCACCAACATGAGGCTGGCGGCCACACCGACAAGCGCCAGACCCAATATTCGGGAAAATTCCGTGTTACTCCGCCACGCCATCCATAAGCTCACTGTGGAATAACCGGCGGCCGTCAAACAAACGGGAAAAACGAACGAACGGGCAAAGTCCTCATGCATGGAAACGAACAGCCTGGGAGCCGCCAGGGTCACCCCCGCCATTACCAACAGCCAGATCCACCATGCCATGCCAAACAAGCGCGCACGCGCCCAGGCCCAGCCAGCCGCAATCAGGATGGCGCTGGCAAAAACCAGGCCGCCACCCATTTTGAGTTGAAGCAGAAAGTTATTCAACGGCGCATCGAAGCCGATGAGTCTTTGAAAAAATGGCAATGTCGCGACCGCGTGGCGAACTGAGTCATCCAGCAGGAAGACCACGACAAAATTCGTTGCACGCATGGCGTAGGCGAAGCCGCCTTTCAGACAAAAATAAGCAAAGACCACCAGCCACAGACCCATAAAACCTCCACCGAACCAACCGAGAAATTTCCGCAACGACCGCCAGCCTGCCATGGGGCCACCCTGTCGCGCCGCGCGCACGGTCTGTGCCAAAAAGTATATCCCCGAAGCCCCCAGTGCAGCCAGCACCGCCTCCGGCTTGTCCAAATACGCCACGGCGAAGCCCAACCCCGCCACACCAAGCCAAATCGGCCGACCGGATTTCAGATGCTTCAACAAACCCCACAACACAAGCAGCAATCCCAGAAAACTATAAGTAGACTGTGCCACGTAGGGGGTGATAAAGTTGTAGCCGGCCATCGGGGTGTAGTGGCCGACCATAATAACGAGGACAAAGATTATCGAAGACAACCAGACCATGAATCGGTTGCCGATCAGGCCGAAAATGCCGCGTAGCAACAGAAGCACGACCACGGTCAGCGCAATATTCATCCAGACCATCGTGTCCATTCCCACACCAAAGATCCGAAAGCCCGCGCCCTCGATGAGGTTCGCCAGCGGCCCATACCAGTTCGAAATTTTTTGGTAGAGCAAATCGCCTTCACTCAGCCGCCAGGCGATATAAAGATCACGCGGAAAATCGATCAGTGGATCTGACCAGCGCAGCCAACTCTTGGCCAACATAAAGACCATCAGCCCGGCGACCGACAACGGCTCCAACACCGTCAATGCCAGCTTCAACCAGCGCTGCTGAAACCATACGGGCAAGGCCGCAGTGGGTCGCGCGTCCGTTTGGATGGCATCGCTCATGGAATGGCCAATTTCTAGCCGTTATGCCTTACTACTGGCGAGCTTGAAGCGGAAGTGCCGCAGACCCAAAAACCATCAAATTTTACTTCGCCGCCGACAGGAATGAGGGCCGTTTGTCGCCCGCAATTTTGGGAACCAGTAAGTCAATGGCGTCGCCGGTGATCGTTTGGTCCGATTTTCCCATTCGGAGCACCAAGGAGTAATGCTCGTTCAGCCAAAGCACAATGTCGCGGCCAGCGTTTTCACTCGCGCCAAAATAAGACACACCATCATCCATAAAATTGGCGGCCAGAAGAAAAACCGCATCCGGCGGATGCGCCTTGAGTTCCTCAAGCTCGCGTTGCGGCCCCATATAGCCACGAGTGACGGAACGAAACTCCATGCCGGTCAACGGGGTCGGCACCCGCAGATGGTAATTGACTGCTATACCCACGGGAAAAACAGCCAGCGTCTTGGCATTGGGCGTTAACTTGTGAAAGCATTCCACCATGTAGTTAACCATCCACCCGGCAGGACTGGCGGCGTAAGCTTCAGACGGCGCGGTGTAAAAATGGTCCCGGCCTTCGCCAACGAGATAAGTCTTGCGGGCATAGATCTCCAGATTGCTCTTTCCCAAACACACGACCATAAACAACAAAACCACGGAAAAGGCCGCCGACACCGGCCAACAGGTGCGACTTTGGCCTTCCACGGCCCGCGGCGCCTCCACCACCATTAGTTGAAAGTAAAACAGAAATGCCAAGGGCATCAGGAAAAATCCGTAATGGCCCACCCAAGCATTTAACAGTATTCGCGCCAGCATAAGGCTGCCCGCCACACCCACGACCGCCAGACCCAACATTGGGGAAAATTCCGCGCGCCCACGCCAGGCCTTCCATAAACTTACCGCAATATAACCCACCGCCGCCAGGCAAACCGGAAAAATAAACGCTCGCGAGGGATCCGCGTCCATCGTCGCCATCAGCCAGAGGACCGCGCCAGTCATGCCGGTCATGGCCAACAGCCAAATCCACCACATCCGACTGAACGAGCCCGTGCGTGTCCAAGCCCAGCCCGCCACCATCATGATCACACTGATAAAAACCAGGCCACCGCCCAGCTCCAGCTGCAGCAGGAAATTTTTCATCGGTTGATCGATGCCTATAAGTTTTCGAAACAAGGGCGCCGTCGCGATGGTCTGGCGAATTGATTCATCTTGCAAGGAAACCACGACAAAGTTTGTCGCACGCATGGCATAAGCAAAACCACCATGGGCGAAAAAATATCCAAACACGACCAGCCAAAGGCCCATAAAACCTCCACTGAACCAGCCCAGGGATTTCCGCAACCACTGTCCGCCACTGCGCCAGTCTGCTCCGGGACCATCCTTTCGTGCCACATAGACTGTTTGCGTAGAAAAATATACGATACAGGCCCCGAGTGCGGCAAGCACCGCTTCCGGTTTGTCCAAATAGGCCACTGCGAAACCCAATCCGGCCACGCCGAGCCAAATTGGCCGGTTTGATTTCAAGTGCTTCAATAATCCCCATAAAACCAGCAACAAACCCAGGAAGCTGTAGGTGGCCTGCGCATTATAGGGTGTGATAAAGTTGTAATTGGCGTTCAACGTATAATGACCAGCCATAAAAATGGCCACAAAAGCCACCGAACCCAACCAGACCATCAACCGATTGCCAATCGCTCCGAAAATACTGCGCAATAACAGCAGCACCACTGCGGCCAGCACGATGTTCATCCAGACCATGGTGTCCAATCCCGCACCGAACACCCGGAAGCCCGCGCCCTCGACGAGGTTGGCCAACGGCCCATACCAGTGCGTAATCTGCTGGTACAGCAAATCCCCCTCGCTGACCCTCCAGGCGAGATAAAGGTCGCGAGGAAAATCAATCAGCGGTTCGCCCCAACGCAGCCAACTCCTGGTCAGCATAAAAACAAACAACCCTGCGACCGACAACGGCTCCAGCACTGCGAGCGCCAGCTTCAGCCAGCGCGCGTTGAACCACGCGGGCACGGCATCGGCTGGCCGCGCGGCCGGTTGGAAAGCTTCGCTCATGGGACGGCAAATTTCTAGCGGGTTGACTTCGTCACTGGCGAGCCTGAAGCAACAAGCGCCAAAAGCACAAAGCCGGTAGAGTTTATTTCGCCACCGGTAGGAATGGGGGCCGCTTGTCACCCATGGTTTTGGGCATGAGCAAGACAATCGCGTCACCCGTGATCGTTTGGTCCGATTTGGCGTACCTGAACACCAGGGAATAGTTGTCATTCAACCACAGCACAATGTCACGGCCACTGGCTTCATCGGCGCCAAAATAAGGCACGCCATTCTCCGACACATTGGAAGCGAAGATATAAACGGCGTCAGGGGGGTGTGCCTTCAGTTCTTCGAAAACATGTTGCGGACCCACATAGCCCAGGGCGACGGGTCGAAATTCCAGTTCGGTCAAGGGGCTTGGCACCCTCAACAGGTAATTCACTGCAATGCCCTCTGGAAAGGCCACCAGGGTTTTGGCGTTGGGCGTCAACTTGTGAAAACTTTCCACCATGAAGTTGACCATCCAACCCGAGGGATAGACGTCAGGCAGTGAAGCGTAAAAGCGATCTCGTCCCTCTCCAACGGGATAAGTCATGGCGGCATACATCCGCAGGTTGTTCCCGCCCAAATCTGCCGCCAAATAAAACAGCATCGCGGAAAAAACCGCCGCGACCGGCCAGCACGCGCGATCCCGGCTCGACACCGCCCGCGGCGCCTCCACGACCATCAAATGAAACCAAAAGAGCATCGCCAGCGGCATCATGAAATATCCGTAGTAAATTAGTTGCGCGTGCAAGAACATCCGCACCAGCATGAGACTGGCCGCCACCCCCACGACGGCGAGACCCAGCATTCTGGAAAACTCCCGGTGATCGCGCCAGGCCATCCATAAACTCACGATTGAATAACCGGCCGTCGCCAGAAAAACGGGGAAAACAAACGACCGGGCAAAGTCCGACTCTGCGGTCGTAGCGAACCAGAACCCGGCAGCTCCCACTCCGGCCATCATCAATAGCAATATCCACCAAGCCAAGCCCAACCGTTTTGCCCGCCCCCAAGCCCAGCCCGCCACAACAATAACTGCGCCGACCAAAACCAGTCCCCCGCCCATTTCGAGTTGCACCAGGATGTTTTTCACCGGCTGATCAATGCCAAAAAGTTTTTGCATGACTGGCGAAGCCGCAATGGTATTGCGAATCGAGCCATCCAGCACGGAAATCGCCGCAAAGTTCGTCGCGCGCATGGCATAGGCAAAACCGCCATTGGCGTAAAAATATCCAAACACTGGAAGCCAGAGACTCATAAAACCGCCCCCCAGCCAGGCGAGGGATTTGAGCAACCACTGCCGGCCACCCCGCCAGCCCGTTGCGGGGACACCCTGTCGTGCGACACGCACAGACCGCGCCAAAAAATATAGGCCGATGGCGCCGAGCGCGGCCAGCACCGCCTCCGGTTTGTCCAAATACGCGACCGCCAAACCCATACCGGCCACCCCGAGCCAAACCGACCGATTAGTTTTCAGATGTTTAAGCAAGCCCCACAAAACAAACAACAGCCCGAGGAAGCTGTAGGTGGACTGCGCCACGTAGGGCGTGATAAAATTGTAACTGGCGATCGCGATATAATGACCAGCCATAAAAATGGCCACGAAAGCCACCGAGCATAGCCAGACCATCAACCGATTGCCGATCAATCCGAAGATGCCGCGCAACAACAACAGCACCACCACGGTCAGCACAATATTCATCCAAATCATGGTGTCCAGGCCGACGCCGAACACCCGAAAGCCCGCGCCCTCAACCAGATTCGCCAGTGGTCCATACCAGTTTGAAATTTTTTGGTAGAGCAAATCGCCCTCGCTCAGTCGCCATGCGATATACAAGTCCCGCGGAAAATCTATCAACGGATCACCCCAGCGCAGCCAACTCTTGGCCAGCATAAAGACAAACAATCCCGCGACCGACAACGGCTCCAGCACCGCCAGCGCGGCGCCCAGCCATTTTATCCGGCGGTCGGGCGTGGCTGTCGGCGTCGCCGTCGCTGACGTTGGTTTGTTCATGCCAAAAGACCTGCAATCTCTAATGGCTGTCGGCAAGCCAGGCGAGTGAGAAAGCAGGATTGGGTGATCTATGCCTTGAAGGCCAACACCGATGCGGGACACCCATTTTACTGACGAGCACACTCCACCGCCTGCTTCGATTTCTTGACACAGTTTCGCAGAACGGGCCAACTGCAGCCATGCATATCTGGCGAATGAGCCGGGCAACAGGATTGGGAGCGCCGGAGTCCCCGCCCGCTGCTTCACCACCGCCAGACCAGTCGATTCCACCTGCGCCGGTTACGCCATTTTGGCAAGTGCTGCTGGCCGCGGTGGTGATTGTGCTCGCCGGCCTGGTCGCCTATAGCAACAGCTTTCACGGCGGCTTGGTCTTCGACGATTTTCCGGTCATCAAGGAAAACACCACCATCCAAAATGGTTGGGCCGCGCCGTTATCGCGGGGAAACCAGCCAGTGGATTTTTTGGAAAAATTTTACCAGCGCCTTCCCGCTCCATTGCAACCACCCGAAGATGGACAAACCGTGACGGGGCGCCCTCTCGTCAATTTGTCGTTCGCCCTAAACTACGACTGGGCAACATCCCATCAAAGAGATGGCTTTGCCACTGAAAGCTATCACCGGGTGAACCTGATCATCCATTTACTGGCCGGATTGGCGCTTTTTGGCCTGGTGCGGCGCACCCTGCAACTGCCCAAGCTGCAGGCACAATTCAGCACGGCCGCACTGCCGGTGGCATGGATGGCGGCGTTGTGGTGGACGGTGCATCCACTACAAACCGAGTCGGTCGCCTACCTCTCGCAGCGGGCCGAATCACTGGCGGGGCTCTTCTATCTGCTGACTTTTTATTGCTTTGTGCGTGGGACGCAAACACGGCCATGGTTGTGGATGACGTTGGCCGCCCTGGCAGGCGCCACGGCCGGCCTTTGCAAGGAAATCGCCATCACGCTGCCAGTGATGATTTTCTTGTTTGATTGGATTTTTGTCTCAAAGAAAATTGTTGAGCCGTTTTGGCGGCGCTGGCCGGTGTATGCCGGATTGTTGCTGGCCATGCTGCCACTAGCCTGGCTGGTGCAGCGGGCCGGAAACCGCGGGAACTCCGCCGGTTTTGGCCTGGGCGTGCAGTGGTCTGACTACGCCATGGCGCAATTTCCGGCCATGGTGAATTATCTTAAACTGGCTTTCTGGCCGCACCCCTTGGTCATTGATTATGGCGACAGCTACGGCTTGGGCGCGCTCCCGCTTGTCACCGGCAATTTTGTCGCGATGGTCGTTGTGATCGCGCTTGTGGCCGGCACCCTCTATTTGCTCTGGCGCCAGCCGATGCTAGGGTTTCTCGGTGGGTGGTTTTTTGTGATTCTCGCCCCGAGTTCGAGCATCCTGCCCATCGTAACGGAACAGGCAGCCGAACACCGGATGTATTTGCCGCTGGCCGCGCCGGTCGTTGTCGCAGCGCTGGGCTTGTGGCGGGTGTGGCAGTGGCGCGCCCTGCCCGCCGCCCTCGCCGTGGCCGTGGCACTTGGCGGCCTGACCTTTGCGCGCAATATTGACTATCGCAGCGGCTTCAACCTGTGGCGAAGCACTGTCGCCGCGCACCCGGGTATCGCCCGTACGCATGTAAACTTCGGCATGATGCTTGACGAAAACGGTCGCACCCGTGAGAGCATCGCCGAATTCCTGGCTGCCAAACAAATCAAGCCCAACTATCCGGAATGCGACATCAATCTTGGAAACTCCTTCTATAAACTAGGCCAGAATGAAGAAGCCCTGAAATATTTTCTGCGCGCCGTCGACCAGGTAAAAAACCTGCGCGACCAAGCCATTGCCAACTACGACCTGGGCAATGCATTGATGTCGCTGCGACGGTATGATGAAGCCCTTAAAGCCTACAAATTTGCGGGCGAGCGGGCCCACGACAGCAAGGCTTATTTCTACATGGGCTATATCTATGTCCAACAGCAAAACTACGACCAAGCCATTGCGAGTTATTTGCAGGCGCTCCTTTATCAACCCGTTTACCCTGAATGCGAAACGACTCTTGGCGACGCTTATTTCATGACCAAACAACTGGACCAAGCCGAACAGCATTACTTGCACGCCATCCAAGAAGCCCCGGATTTCGTCGACGCCCATCTGCACCTCGGCCTGTTTTATTCGAGTGCGGGAAAATATGTGGAGGCCACCAGGGAGCTTTCCACGTTCGTCAAACTTGCGCCCAATTCTCCGGATGCGCACTATCTGCTCGGCCTTTCCCTGATTAAACTGGAGCGGCCCGTTGATGCCGCACATGAATTCGAAGCCGCCCTGAAAATCAACCCCAACCACGAACAAGCCCGCGCTGCGCTGGCCGAAGTGCAGGTCGCTCAGCCTACGGGTAAGTGAAGTATCCCGGTTACAGGAGTATGACGTCCAGGTCAACCTGCACGACGATTCACCGCGTCGAATTCTTGACACGGTTTCGCGGAACGGGCCAACTGCTGCCATGCATATTTGGCCAATGAAACGGATTCTGCGCACAAGCTCGCTGGCGGCGCTGGCCGTGATCGGCATTCTGGCCGGCAGTTGCGCGTCAGAGCCGGAGTCGCCGGAGCAAGTGGAGAATAGGCTGCGCAACACCGACGTGTTTGCCACTACGTCCACCCTGTCAGCCGAAGCGCCTACTGAAAAATTGCCCGCCAAGGACCCCCACGCCTTTACCATCGGAGCCGTATTACCGCTGACCGGTTCGCGCAACGTGGCCGGGGTGGAAGCGCTGCGCGGCCTGCAATCGGCCGTCGGGGAAATCAACGCCGCTGGCGGAGTGAACGGCCAGCCGATACAATTGGCGGTGCTCGACAGCCGGAGCGACCTGGACATCGGCGCGGAGGCCTTGGGAAGATTCCGCGACTATGGCGAAGCCGTACTGCTGGTGGGCGACGGGCCAGTGGCGGTGGCCCAGGCGGAAAAACTGGCGGATTACAAAATGGTGGTGGGCTTTTTATGCGATTACGTGGCCGGACCAAAATTGACCCCGCAGAACGGCGTGCGGATTTATTTGAACGGTGACCAGGAAGGGCGCACCATCGAAGGGTATGTTGAGGCGGCGGGGGTGGATCGCGTGGCGGTCGTGCACCAGAATGATCTGCTCTCAGAGAGCAACAAACAATACCTGCTTTACTTGTTCAGCGGCAACCACGCCATTTTCACCACTGAAGAAGGGTATTCTCCCGAGGAACAGAACTTCACGCTGTTGGGCCACGCCATGTTGCGGGTCAACACCGGGGTGCTGATTCTCGATGGCAACGGGTCGGAGTATGGAAAAATTCTTTCGGCCTTCGAGACTGCCGGCTGGCAAGGAATGGTACTGGGATACGCGGGAGTGGCCGGGCTGGGGACGGTGTCCCGCAAAGGCCGGCTGGCCAGTTCAGCGGCTTATCCCCTGCCCGACTTTGCCGCCAACCCGCGCACCACGGAATCAGGCCGCGTTTTCACCGAAGCCTACCGCGTCAAATTTGGCGCTGACCCGGGTTTGTCCGCAGCCTACGCCTACGACAACATCCGCTCGCTGGCGGCGGCGGCCAAGCAGGCGGTATCGGCTGACCCGCAGAAAATCCGCGCTGCTTTTATTGCTTTGCACACCTACACCGGCGCCGCCGGGCGCTACGACATCAAGGACGATGGCGACACCGAAATGCCGCTGCGCCTGCTGCGGGCCGACGGCCAGCCGCTGCCGCCGCCGGTCAAGCCGGACGCATTGGTTCCAGCATCGCAAATGATGCAACTCCACCTGCCGGCAATTACCCAACCCTAGTTTGCCATGTCCGCCAAGACGGCCGCCCGAATCATACAGTTGCGCGCGGAAATTGCGCGTCACGATGAACTGTATTACAAAAAAACGAAACCCGAAATTACGGACTTCGAATACGACCGGTTGAAAAAGGAATTGGAAGCGCTGGAGAAGGCGCACCCAGAACTGGCCGGCCCCTCGCCCACCCAGGTGGTCGGCGATGACCGCACCGAGGGCTTTGCCACCGCCCAGCACCGCGCACCGATGCTGAGCCTCGACAACACCTATAATGAGATGGAAATGCGCGAATTCGACACGCGTCTGCGCAAAGTGCTCATGGAAAAAGGCCTGGCGAAAGAAAACGCCGTGCTCGATTACGTCGTGGAGCCGAAAATTGACGGGCTGGCGATTTGCCTGACTTATGAGAAGGGGAAATTTACGCGCGCCGTCACCCGCGGCAACGGCGTGGAAGGCGATGACATTTCGGCCAACGTGCGCACGGTGCGCGGGCTGCCGATGGAACTCACCGGACGCGGCCACCCGGCGCTGATGGAAATTCGCGGGGAAATTTACCTCGGCAATGAAGAATTCAGGCGCATCAACGCCGAACGCGAAGAGGCCGGGCTGCCGCTTTACGCCAACCCGCGCAATCTCGCCGCGGGCACCGCCAAGCTCCTCGACCCGCGGGAGGCGGCCCGGCGGCACTTGCGCCTGATACTTTACGGCCTGGGATTTTGCGAGCCGCTGCCGTGCGAGACCCAATTCGAACTGCATAAACATTTGCGCGACTGGGGCCTGCCCGCGCACCCGCCGCAAAACGTCTGGCGCACGCGGGGCGTGGATGAAGTTTGGGCGCGCATTCAAAAACTCGATACACTGCGGCGCGATTTTGATTATGGCACCGACGGCGCGGTGGTGAAGCTGGATAATTTTGCCAGCCAGCGGGCCGCCGAATCCACCGCCAAGGCGCCGCGCTGGGCGATGGCATACAAGTTCGCGCCAGAGCAGGCGGAAACAAAACTTAATCAAATCATCATCCAGGTCGGGCGCACGGGCATCCTCGCCCCGGTGGCGGACTTGGAGCCGGTTTTCCTCGCTGGTTCGACCATCAGCCGCGCGACCTTGCATAATGCCGATGAAATCGCCCGCAAGGACATCCGGGTGGGCGACACGGTAGTCATTGAAAAGGCCGGTGAAGTCATTCCCGCCCTCGTGCGCGTCGTGAAGGAAAAACGCCCGGCCCACAGCCGGCCCTATCATTTTCCGGATAAATGCCCGGACTGCGGAACGAAGGCCGTGCGCGCGGAAGGCGAAGTCGCCTGGCGCTGCCCGAACCCGGCCTGCCCGCCCCAAGTCGCGCGCCGTTTGCAGTTTTTCTGCACCCGCAAGGCGCTCGACATCGAAGACGCCGGCGAAATTGTCGCCGACAGCCTGACCAAGCGCGGCTGGATTAAAGACCCGCTGGACCTGTTCACGCTCACAGTGGAAAAACTCGGCTCACTCAACCTGGGTGACGAGGAAAATCCGCGGGTTTTCGGGGAAAAGAACGCGGCCAAGGTGGTCGAAGCGCTGAAGCGCGCGAAGGAACTCCCCCTGTCCCGCTGGCTTTACGCGCTGGGCATCGCGAACGTCGGCGATGTGACGGCAAAGGAAATCGCGCGACACCACAAAAATTTTGCCGCGGTGCAGAACTCGGAAATTTTGCGTCTCATCGCGCGCGAAGGGGAATTGGAGGAACGCCGCGCGGCCATCGCCCCGCGTTCAAGAAAAAATCCGCCGAAAAGCGACGAAGAACGCCATCAGCGGGAAAGGGAATGCGCGAAGATTGACGCAGAATTGGCGGAAATCGAATCCACCCTCTCCGCCAGGCAAATTTCGCAGGAAGTCGGCCCGGTGGTCAGCAAAAGCGTCCTGGATTTTTTTGCCACGGAAGAAGGGCGGAAATTTTTGAAAAGGCTGGTGGATTTGGCCATCCATCCCCGGAGCGATAATCTGCGCGAAGCCACCGCCACTGGACCGCTGACGGGCAAAACTTTTGTGCTCACGGGCACACTGCCCACGCTCAAGCGGGAAGATGCGGCCAAATTGATTGAGCAGGCCGGCGGGCACGTCGCGGGCAGCGTGAGCAAGAAGACCCACTTTGTCGTGGCGGGCGAAGAAGCCGGCTCAAAACTGGACAAAGCCCGTGAACTGGGCGTGCCGGTGCTGGATGAGGCGGGGTTACGGGCGTTGCTGGAAGGAACAAAGGCCTAAAGGAACCGGTCATAATTGAACGAGCGCGAAATGGTCTTTGGGGCAAAATTTCGGGGTGGAAAAGCCTTGCTGAAGCGATAGAAAAGCTGCATGGATGGCTGTTGGCCGGGACTGCGCCACGCGAGGCGCGGCTCCGGTCGGGAGCCAACCCATACCCACCCCGCTTTTTTACCCATCCAGCAGACTCCTCCGAGTCGGACTTTTTTCCATGAAACTCCCTCATCTGTTCATTGTCCGCCCGGCGCGGCGGCCCGCTCACCGGGCCCGTCCCGGATTTGCGCTCATCATCACGTTAAGCCTGATGTCGCTCATGCTGCTGCTCGTGCTCACGCTGGCGCTGCTCGTGCAGGTGGAACTGAACACGACCCAGAAAACCCTTTACAAGATTCAAGCGCGCCAGAATGCGCTGACGGCGGCTTATATCGCCATCGGCCAGTTGCAGAAATTTGTCGGTCCGGACCAGCGCATCACCACCACCGCGGATATCGGTCGAGGTGGAATTCCCGGCGCACTCGGCGATTTCTTCAATGACCCCAGCACCGTAAGCATCCCGAACCCGACGATCGGGGACAGCACCGGCCTCAGTTTCCCACAAGTCAACAGCGCGGCGGAAGGCGCCGTGACCCCGACCCCGGTGCCTTTCGGCAACACCCATGACTATCTGTTTGGCGGCACCCGTTACTGGACCGAGGTATGGGGTGAAGGCGCAACCCCCCTGGCCATTTATACGGGGCAGGAGGACCAAAGCATTGCCAGCACCACGGGAAATTCAAAGCAAGTCGCCCCGCTGCCCATCTTGATGAACTACATCATCAGTGGTGACGAAAGCACAGCCATCAATTCCAAGCCGAACGGCATGGTCATCTCCATCCCGAACACGATTCGCTTCACGGCGGAAGCCGGCGGTGGAGACGGCCTGTATAACTCCAATAAAGCGCGGGCCGACCCCAGCACCTGGACATCGCTGGAAACGGGTATTTACATCACCCCCACCAACGGCGTGCCGCTGACGGCCGTCCCGGCGATGGTTCTGGTCGGCCCCAATACCGCCGGCACCAATCAACCCAACAACATCATCGTTAATGTCGGTGGCAACGCTGCTTTTCCCAAACTCAAAAACATAATTCCGAGAACGAACATCATTGTCGCGCCGCTGGTCAACATTGCCCGGCCGGCGTCGGGCAATGCGACCCTGACCGAAGGCCGATATGCTTTCTGGGTCGGTGACGAAGGAGTGAAGGCGAAATACAACATCGTGGACCCCTATGCGGGCGCGGACACGAAGACGGGCAATGTCGCCTCTGCCGGCTCGCAGGGTCAACCCGCGCGCTACCGGCTCTATTCCCCGCAACGCACGGGCATTGAGCGCATGTATAACATGGACACCTATGCGACCACTGTCAGCGACCCCAACAATTACTCGCCGAACGGCTCCACGCCAAACGCCACAGCCGACCAACTGCTCAGAATGTTCGACCCCACCCAAGTGCTCCTGCTCGACCGGAACCTGACCGGGCCGAAGGACTGGGATGCGACCGACCCGCGCGGCACCCTTCGCCTGCACTACCACGATTTTACGACCTATTCCTATGGCGTACTCGCCGATGCGCTGCGCGGCGGCCTGCGGTATGACTTGACCTCCGCCTTCGAGCCGGGCACCGCCGCCGTCTTTTCCGCCGACCTGCACAACAAGGCCATCCTGCCCACCAGCCCGGCCCTCGGTGCCGTCCCTGCTGGGCTCACCACGGAAGGCGGGTTGAACCTCAGCGGCATCACCCTGCATAACCGCGACGCCACGAGCAGCGTCTGGCATGGCCCGGCGGCGCCCGACCTCGCCAATACAAATTTCCCCGGCATCAAATGGGACATATTGCAGACTTACTATAATCGGGCAGTTAACGTCGCGACCAACATCTCCCAGGGTAATCCGGTGCCCATGCACGACCTCTCCAACACCAATGTTCCCATTGGCGCCACCGATTACGATTTCCCGCCCATCATCCTGCAGGCGCGCTTGAAGTTTAGCCAGTACGTGGATGCCAGCCAATACCATTATGTGGCGGTGGAACCGATATTCGTGATCGCCAATCCCTACAATTTTCCGATTACGCCTCCGGCCGGCGGGCTGGACTTGGGCTACCGCATCAACACCAACACCGGCTGGGAGTGGGCCTTTGAAGCCGCCGCCCGCAACGACGACCGCGAAAAGATGAGCCCACACGGCTCCGGCGTGAGCATTCACTCCGGTTATGATTTAACCCAGGAAGGTCCGGAGAGCACCTACCCGTTCAAACCCCTGGTCAACAGCAGCGCATTTGACACCCGTCCGGTGAGTATGACCGGGGGCTACGGTGGGGCTGCTTATTTTTATTCGGGGCAAGCCCTGTCGCCTACCACGCCCGCCACCAGCACGGTTAATATCGGTGGCGGCATTCCCCCGGGAACCGGAATTGCCCCGGGCTATTATCCGTTTTTGAAAAACCCGGTCAGCTATTCCAAATTCATTTTCCCCTCTCCCGGCTTTGGGGCCACCAACAATGCCCTGTTCAACTCGGCGCTGGACCAAGTGGCCTTCCACATTCCGCAGACTTACAAGTCCGGCCCGGCAGCCGGCCCGGTCATCTGGCAGCCTGGGGAAGCCAAGACCTTTGTGCTTGCGGATGAAACCTATGCCGCGGACGGCGGCTTCAACGTGACCAGCAACCTCCAGCCCACCGCAACCCGTTACAATATATTATCGGGGGTGGGTCGCAAAATTGTCGCCGCGGTTGGCACGACCTCAACGACCGGCGCCGGATTCTACTTAACCAGCCAGCAAATTGTGCCGGTGCTGCTGCAGCCCAAAGTACTCCCCCAAGGCCAGCACTTTTTCATGTTGCGCTACCAGGGGGTCACCACCAGCTCCGACAAGGCCACGATCTATTCCGGCATGGGAACCGTCACCAGCCTTAACCTTACCGTTCCCGGAGTCAGTCCCGATGGACGCGTTACCGCGAACGACACGAATCAGTATACCAGCACGGAAACCTGGCCCGATCCGGCATTCGGCTTCGTTTCCACCCCCTATCCTTCCGTGTCAGCGACTCTGGAACTGCGCTACGACACCGCCCCGCTGACCATCACGAACGCAAAAGGCACGGATGGGGGGAATTTCCCGATTACCTCCACCAACTTGCCCACTCCGGGAGTAATCAAGGGCAGCACCCCGCAAACGGGCATGGCGCTCCCTGGCCAAAACGTGTTGCAGACCATCACCAACTTCGACCTGTCTGGCGACGGCCTTTCGGGCCACACTTATCCCGACCCCGCCGGCTTTCTGCCGCCCAATTATCCCCGCGGCTTCCGCCTCCAATTCCTCGGTACTAACGGGGCCGGTACCGCGACTGAGCCACTCGTGGGCGCCATCGGCACCCCCAATAGCCAGGAGCACGGCGTCATGCCGGTATTTTTGGTATCCTATGTGATGAGCATGGCGCTGCCGGGCGCCAACACCGGAATGTATTTCTCGCGTGACGGCGATAGCTCGGGGTTCGTCATTGGCAACCTGGGCGAAGACCAGGGCCAGCAAAGCTTCGATCCCAGCAAACAAGTCAGCTACCGCACGTATGCTGATTTCAATTTGCGCGCCAAAAACATGGCCCTGCCGCCAACCGCCGACCTGAACAAGGCGTCCTACAACTCCGGCAGCGGCAATAACACTTTTGTCAACAGGTCGACCACCGGCTGGAGCAGCAACACAGCCGTTGTCAACGCCGCCTCCTTTATCACCGCGCCGCCTTTTGGGCGGATTTGGAATCAGGGCCCGTCCTTGCACGCCAACGCTCCCGGACAATCTTTTGATACCGACGACGTTCAGTCCACTTATTTCGCCAATGACAGCCTTTCCTTCAATCAGTCGAACCTCGGGCCAGCGGTCTCCTTCCAAACCAACGACCCCAACGGCAAGAGCATGTCCATGGATTCGCCCTGGGGCTATTCCACGGCCAATGCAGGTTCCACTCCCGGCAGCCAGTTTAACGTGCTCTATGCGATACCGACCCGCGCCGGGACCGCTTCCACTGCGAGCGTGGACAATCCCAACCCCGACGGCAATGATCCTTACACCAAAGCCAAGCTGCCGGATGTGCCCATCATGTCGCTGGGCCAGTTGCAGCATGCCGACGTGACGGGCGATGATGTGTGGACTTCCGTGGGCTACCAACCCGGAAACGCGATTGGGAACTCCTATTTCTCCCCTTTTGTGGATCGCAGCGCAAGCATGATGAACAAACCCAACAAAAGCGGCCAGTATGTGGCGGTTTACGCCACTTCCAATGGCACCGCCTCAACTTTTAACTTCCCCTACGCCCTGACCAAAGTCGGTGATAAAATCAACCGAATTGGCGTCTATGACATCAGCTACCTGATGAACGTGGCGTTGTTTGACCGCTACTTTTTCTCCACGCTGGCGCAGGATGGCACCAGCGTAATTCCCGCCAATGCCCGGTTAAAATATGCGGCGGGACGCACCCCGTCGAAGACGGACCTGGGCACGGGCTCCGGCGTCTCCATAGTCGCTGACCCGGTCAGCAACCTACCCATGGAGCGGGGCTACGCGGCGGCGCGTTACCTGATGATTGACGGCGCGTTTAACATCAATTCGACCTCCGTCGAGGCGTGGAAATCGATCCTCTCGGCGATGCGCAACGTGGCGTATATGACCTTTGTCGGAAAAGACGACAAAACCAAAGTCTACCCGGTGTCGTATTTTCCGCGGACAGTGGCCTCCGGCAACCTGGCGACCGAGGCGGTGGTGTTCAAAGACCACGCCAACTCGATGACCTCGAATTTGGTTCACCAACCACTGCAGATGGGGCCAACTCTTAATCCGAGTGCCAGTTCCGGCGACACCTTCGGCACGGACCCGGCGTCTTACGCGGGTTTCCGCGAGCTGACTGATGCGGACATTGACTGGCTGGCGATGAAAATCGTCCAGCAAGTGCACATCCGCGGCCCGTTCCTGTCACTGGCCCAGTTTGTCAACCGCCGGCTGACTCCGCCGCTGGCAAATCATAAAGCGGGCCAAGCTTATAATGACCCGACGTCGTGGGCAGGCGCGCTGCAAACGGCCATTGACATCAACACGAATGGCCCCACCAGCAATTCGCTCAATAATTTTTATCTCGCGAAGATTACTTCCGGCAGCAACCCAACTTCGTTGACGGAGATTGACCCCAAGCTTCTGCCCGCTGATTCCATCGCTGCGGTCGGAGGCAACAACACCTACCCCGAGGGCGTCAACCCGTTCACGAAAAGCCCTTATCCCACCGGCTCGGCCG
>Ga0206999_10047_pt1 | contig 30739 bp, 24 predicted proteins | sample Alteio_BWMinCont_92_FD_153482 | JGI IMG/M metagenome (GOLD analysis project Ga0206999, IMG submission 153482) | Enriched cells from forest soil in Barre Woods Harvard Forest LTER site, Petersham, Massachusetts, United States -... | ecosystem: Environmental > Terrestrial > Soil > Temperate forest >...
GTCGAAGTCAAGGCCCCGGAACTCCGGCCATCCCGTGCCTACCACGAGCGCGTCGGCGCCCTCGGCTGCGGCATACGGCGATTCGCAATAATGGACCGTCCCATTCAATTGCATGCGGGCCTCGGGAATCGCCACCGGATCGTATGCTCGGACTCGAGCGCCCTGCGCCACCAGGCTCTGCGCCAGGCGCACCGACGAGGAACCCGCCACCGAATTCGTATTCGGCTTGAACGCCAGGCCGAGGATTCCGACGTCTTTGTTCTGCACCGACTGCACGTAGCCGGAGATTTTCTCCACCATGTTCTCCGTCATGCGGGAGTTCACTTCCCGCGCCGCGCCCAGCACTTTGAGTGACACGCCATTGCGTTGCGCCAGTTGCGCCAGTGAATCCATATCCGACTCGGCGAACAACCCGCCCATGCCGGCTCCGGGCTGCAAGCAGCGAGGCGCGATTTTCTTGTCCAGGCCGAGCGCCAGCGAAAGATTCACTGCGTCGGCATTCACCCGCTCGCACAAGCTAGCCAGTTCGTTGATGAAAGAAATCTTGGTGGCGACGAACGCCGTGGCCGATTCCCGCACCAACTCAGCCGTCTCGTGATTGGTCACAATCACCGGTACCCCACGCATCACCAGCGGATGAAAGATCTGCTTGATGGCCCGCACTGCTTCGTTTGAGCAAGTCCCCAGAATAATTCTATCCGGCCAATTGAAATCCTCGACAGCACAACCCGGCGTGAAAAACACCGGCTGTGAAACCATGGTGGCTTTTAGCCCGGCCTGGGCCAGCTTGCGCTCAATGCCCGAGACCGTGCCCACAGAAACCGGCGTAGTAACGGAAAGTATGGGAGGTTTCGATACCGCGCCAGCGATACGAACGGCCAAATCCGTAAGATTCTCCGCACCGTCTTCGGCCAGAAAAATGACCTGCGCTTTGCGGGCAAACGATTCAATGTCGGTCGAGTAGATCAGCCGTCCGGAACGCACGTTACGCTTGATTACTTCGTTCAGGTTCTTTTCGTAGAAGGGCACGTTACCCCGTGCCATTTCCACCATGCGCGAGCTGTCAGGATGGCAGCAGATTACCGGAGTTCCGAAGTCGGCCAGGCAGGCTGAGATCACCGTGCCCAAGTACCCTGCTCCGTAAACCCCAATCTGCATAGCGCCTCCGTGGCGAGAGCGTCAAACACCGCTTAGAAAGCGGGGTTTCAGCCGTTCGTGCAGCAACCTCAGTTCTTTATTTACTATCTGGAACCAGCCGTGACAATGCACGAGAGGCACATGCACTTTCGGGAAAGGGACACTGTTCTAAAGGGGGATTTGAAGGGTACCACGTGGTTACTTGCGCGCTGGCCCGCTGAAAAGCTTGATTTTCGTTGACCTACCGATGAATCTTTATTGCTTCACCAACCTGCTGCCCAACGGAACTCCCGCCACATCCACCCAGCGGTTCAACTCTTCCTCCCGCACAAAGGTCAAGTGCGTCACCTGAATGCGGCGGGGGCTCTCAAAGCGCGCCCAGCGGTCGCGGGCGGTGATATAAGCCTGCTCCGCCAAGTGCTCATTGTTGATCTTGACGATTGTCAGATGGGGCATGAAGGGCCATTCTTCCTCCGCCGCCAGCGCTTCGACATTTAACCGGTCGTGTAGTTCCCGCAGGCGGTAGCCGCCATGGGCCACACGGATAAACACCGTGGGCGTCACCGGAACAAAACTCTCCACATCGCCCAGTCCCACTTCGAAGGGCTCGACCTCGCCGCAAATGTATTCTAAGGTTTCAAGAGCAGAGAGTTCATTCCCCTGCAAGCGACGCGGGGGAAGAATGGTGACATGCGCGGCCAGATGCGGCAGATCGGGATGCAATTCCTGGCGAAGCCTGGCAATAAACTCTCCCACCGAATTCCGCACGTATGCTACCAGAGCGTACCGGGGACCTTCCATGATTCAACCTCAAAAATTATACGCCGCTCAACCCGCCTCTGTGAGTTAGCAACCGAGGAAACTGGCTGGGTTGCGTCGGCTATAATCGAGATGGACCTTCACAGAGTCGGGGCGTAGCGCAGCCTGGTAGCGCACCTGCCTTGGGCGCAGGGGGTCGTAGGTTCAAATCCTATCGCCCCGACCAATATCCTGGTTGATTCCATCCATCAGCGGCCATAAACCAACACCCGGAATGTCCCCGGAATAGCCGTCCGCCGCGGATGGGGGCTGTCTGCAGTAGGGGCCGGAGCCGGACCAAAATCCGCTGTGTCCACAAACAGGTTGTGTGTGTTGGTATCAAGACCCATTGTCTTAGCCCCGAACTCGGTCTTGACGGTCTCGACCTCGCTAAATCTGTCGGGTGAATCTTCGTGGAAGATGTGGATCATCCCCTCACGAGTCGAGGCGAACAGCAGGCCCGTTGCCGGATCGTAGGCGCAGGCATCCACGCCCGCCGAGATGGGGAACGATTGGATGACCTTTCCGTTATCGGCATCCATCACCACGAGCATCTGGGGGTTGCGGCCGGCACTGAATAGCCGCCGGCGTTGTTGGTCCATCGCCAGAGCGGTGGGCCCTCCGGCCGGTGCTACAGGCCAGCGCGACTTGATCGTGAGCGTGCCTGAATCGATTGAGACTACCTCGTTCTTGTCTTCCATATTCACGTAAACGGTTCCCTTGCCGTCGGCAACCGCGAACTCGGGACCTCCGCCCAGGTCAATGGTCTTCACAACCGTCCCGGTCTTGGCATCGATCACTGTGGAGCTGTGGGGGTCTCCATTCATGGCAAAGACGCGCTTGGACGCGGGATCGTAAATAATAGAGTCGGCGTCTTCGTCGGCTTTCACCTCGCCGCTCACCTTGAGGGTCTTGAGATCAAAAATAATCACTTTGCTCGCGCCTCCGTCGGTGATGAATCCGCGGCCAAACTCTTCCGCGACGGCGACGCCGTGGTCTTGTTTCAAGCCGGTGATGCTGCCTATGAGGGTGCCGTTATCGGCGTCGATCACCTTTATCTCCGTGCCGTGGGATAGATAGACGCGGCGGGCAGAAGAGTCGACGGTAATGTAGTCAAAATACTCCCGAGTGCTACCCGCAGCGGCGCCGAACGGGTATTTCTTGAGGAGGTGGTAGCCACCCATCGTCGCCATCGCGAAAGCAAAAACCCCGAGCAGGAGAACAGACACGACAAGTGCCATCCGTCCGAGACCAGATGATTTCATACGAAACCCTCACTTCGAATGTCTGCAGCTAGAACAGCCACCGAGGGGAATATCTCAATGGCTTCATCGCTCGTCCAACAGGTCCGCATTATAACCGCGAATGGGATTCGGCGCTCCTCTCAACGGATACCAGATAGCTGTTGTAACATCGCCATTTCACTTATTGACCGGCGTCGTGAGTGCAAACGCCTGGTTACATCAACCTTTACCGCAGACACTCTGCCGAGATACGTAGAATCTAAGGAATTCGCCAACACCAGAATCACAGTTTTCCGGCGCGAACGGCAGGGTTCATTAATTATTACGCCCACATCCGCCAGGAAATGGCTCTCTGTGCGATACGCCGAGTCGCCGGAATATGGCGGATCGAGTGGAGCGCACGGGCGGGGACGCCCCCGCCAAAACTCAGGGTGCGAGCCATAAGAGTGTATAATTTGGGGCGACTTTGAGGGGGGACGAGATCGCGAACTCGCGTCCATGATTACGAGCACCCAACCGGGCACCCCAACTAGGAGATAACGTGGAGCACTCGAAAAAAATGCGGTTACTTTGCCCCTCCCAGCAGGCGGCTGTCGTCCGCAGCGCGGCAATTCTTCTTTTCCTGCTTGTGGCAGTGGCGTTCTCGAGCCAAGCGGCGTCTGCTCAGACTGGACTTACAGGAATTTTTGGCGGCGGTCCGTTTTACAAGAACGCGGCCAACAACATCATCGAAATCGAGAATTCCGGTTTCACCGAAGCCATTGTCTGGAGTGTCGAAGTCAGCAGCACCGGCGACTTGAATTTCAATGGAGAGTTTCCCTTAACTTCCGGTGGCGTATATGTGGGCAATAGCACCTATCCCGATTTTCCGGCGGACATGGCGGAGCTGAAACAAGGGATGGTAAAGCGGGTCACGTTCAGCATTGGCTCATCCAACGTCGGGGATTGGCAAGACATCACCGCCCTGGTTGAGGCACAGGGGACTGGCCCGACCAGCATCCTTTATCAGGACTTCCAGGCGCTGAAAGCTGCCATCCCGGCTCTGGATGCGATTGATTTCGACGATGAGAACAGCTTCAATTCGCCTACCACGATTGAGTTTGGGGTGATGCTGGGCCAGTTGGGTTATCACGTTGCGCCCGACGCTTTTGACAACAGCAGTTATTGGACCAACGTGGTTGCGCAAATTAACGCTCAACTTGCCGGCACTGTGGATGGAGTGCACCTCCAGGCGTACGCCGGGGGCAGTGGAAATAACCCGTGCGTGGGATGGAATTTCGGCACGGTTCCAGTCTGGCCTGGTCTGTGGGACCAGGTTGACAGCCCGAGCCAGGTCGAGACCATCATGAGCGGATGGCACAGTGAATGTGGTATCAACGGCGGCTTCATGTGGCTCTATGACGACTTCGTCGGCACGGGTCTTGCTGCACAATACGCCAGCGCGATCAACACCGCAGTTGGCGCCTCCGGCTTCACACTCTCCGGGCCAACTACCGTTTTCCTAAACCAGAGTTCGACTGCCAACGCCGAGATCACCATCACGGACGTGAACGGTTTTAAAGGTAAGGTCACTCTGAGTCTTTCGAGTCTGCCGAAAGGCGTGCACGCAACGGTGCAAGGCCAGACGAATAAACAGAAGATAGTGTTCACAGGTTCTCCTTCTGCCAGCACGGGATTCACTACGGTGACAGTTACCGGCACTTCCGGCACGATCACGGAGACTCTTACGTTCACCCTGGCCGTAAGCGCGGCTGTTGGCACTACTGGGACTGGCACGCAAGTGGATCTCTCTTCGGAATTTACCTTGTTCGGAATCTACACAGACGGCACGGTATATTCGACCGGAGGCCTCGATGGCATCGGGAACTCGTACTCAGCCAACCTGCTCACCGCGTCTCGAGTTTATAACGGCGAATTATTCGACTTTGGCCCCGCAAACGAGCTCGATGCGGTAGGGTGCAGTGGACAAACTGTCCCTCTACCATCCGGCCAATTTTCCAATCTTATGCTCTTAGCGACTGGTGTGAACGGAAGTCAAAAATCCCAGACTCTCACCGTCACCTACACCGATGGAACGAGTTCCAATTTCGTTCAAAGTTTTAGCGACTGGTTCACTCCGCAGAACTATCCCCATGAGCTGGAAGGCGTTGCCATGGCATACCGGAACACTGGGAACGGCACCAAGGACCAGCGGACGTTTAATCTCTACGCTTACCGGTTTACTTTGAATTCGACGAAGACGGTGCAGAGCGTTACTCTGCCGGGAGATGCAAACGTGGTTGTGCTCGCCGCGACGCTGTTGTAGTGAGAGGCATCGTCGGTTCTCTTGGATTGAGATAGGAACGGCCGCATTCTGCCGAACGGTTTCTGTGGGTCTGAGAGGCTGCCAGCGCGGCCAAACGTAGCAGGCGAAATCGCGCGGATCTCGCGGGCGTGTCTTCGCGCATCATCTCTTACGGCCTGCGGGTTAAAGCATCCAGGCCGAGATTAAGCTCAAGCACATTGACTCGTGGTTCGCCAAGCAGACCCCATTGACGCGCGCGGGTGTGTACGCGAACCAATCGCCTGACGTCTTCCTCCGGTACCCTTCGTTCGCGTGCGACCCGCGAAATTTGGAACTCCGCAGCCGCGGGCGAAATGTCAGGATCGAGGCCGGAAGCCGACGCTGTCACCAAGTCAACGGGCAGAAGCTGGCCCGGATTGTCCGCCTGGTTGCCGGCTACACTCGCATTCACCCGGTCAATCAAGCGTTGATTGGTTGGCCCGAGTTGGGAGCCGTTAGAATTTGTGGCATCGTACCCGTTGCCGGCCGCGGAGGGTCGGGAGTGGAAATATCCGGGACCGACGAATGTCTGGCCGATGATGCGCGAACCCACGACTTTGCCATTTTGCGCAATCAGCTGGCCATTGGCTTTATCTTTGAAAAACAATTGCGCCAGTCCGGTGACCACCAACGGATAGGCAATTCCCAGCAGCACCGTGGTCGCGAGCGTCATCCGCACCGAAATCATCAAATTCTTTTTCATCACAATCCTCTCAGGCCATCCCCACGCGGGTAATGAGCATATCGATCAACTTGATTCCGACAAACGGCACGACGACTCCGCCCACGCCGTAGATCCAGAGATTGCGGCGCAAGAGGACGGCAGCTCCCATGGGCCGATACTTCACACCGCGCAGGGCCAGGGGGATCAAGGCAACAATAATCAGAGCGTTAAAAATAACAGCCGACAACACCGCTGACTGGGGAGTCTTGAGCTGCATGATGTTGAGCGCATTCAGGACGGGGAATGTACCGGCAAACATGGCGGGGATAATGGCGAAGTACTTGGCTACGTCATTGGCGATGGAAAACGTGGTCAGGGCGCCTCGGGTCATCAGCAACTGCTTGCCGATTTCCACGATCTCGATGAGCTTGGTCGGATTGGAATCGAGATCGACCATGTTTCCCGCTTCCTTTGCCGCCTGCGTACCGGTGTTCATGGCCACACCGACATCCGCCTGGGCCAGCGCGGGGGCATCGTTGGTGCCGTCGCCGGTCATTGCCACCAGCTTGCCCTGCTTCTGCTCTCCCCGGATCAGGTCCATCTTGTCTTTCGGAGTCGCCTCCGCGAGAAAGTCATCCACACCGGCTTCTCGCGCGATCGCGGCCGCGGTCAGCGGATTGTCTCCGGTGATCATCACGGTCTTGATTCCCATGGCACGAAGCTGGCCGAAGCGCTCGCGCATCCCACCCTTCACAATGTCCTTGAGGTGAATCACGCCGAGGGCGCGACGATTTTCGGTGACGACCAGCGGCGTCCCGCCCGACCGCGCTACAGTTTCCACGGCAGCTTGAACTTCTTTGGGAAGAACGGTTCCGTACTGGCTGAGATATTTGGCGATGGCGTCCACGGCACCCTTGCGAATCGCACGACCATCCATGTCAACGCCCGACATGCGGGTTTGCGCGGTGAACGGAATGAATGTTGCTTCCTGCGAGGCTAACTCTCTGCCCCGAAGACCGAAGCATTCCTTGGCCAGCACGACGATCGAACGGCCTTCCGGAGTTTCATCCGCCAACGAAGAAAGTTGGGCGGCGTCCGCCATCTGCGCTTCGGTGATCCCAGGCGCCGGAACAAATTCCGATGCCTGCCGGTTCCCCAGGGTAATGGTTCCCGTCTTGTCGAGCAGCAGGGTGTTGACATCGCCGGCAGCCTCGACCGCGCGGCCAGACATAGCCAATACGTTGTGTTGCACCAGACGGTCCATACCGGCAATTCCGATCGCGGAGAGAAGTCCTCCAATGGTTGTGGGAATCAGGCAAACCAGCAGCGACACCAGCACGAACACGGTCTGCGGCGATCCCGCGTAGACGGCGAAGGGTTGCAGCGTGACCACCGCCAGCAAAAAGATGATCGTCAAACCTGCCAGCAGAATATTGAGCGCGATTTCGTTCGGCGTCTTCTGGCGCTCAGCGCCTTCCACCAGCGCGATCATGCGATCCAGAAAGGTTTCACCAGGGTTGGAAGTGATCTTGACCTTCAGCCAGTCCGAGAGAACCCGCGTGCCGCCGGTCACCGCCGAGCGATCGCCCCCGGCTTCGCGGATTACAGGCGCGGACTCTCCGGTGATTGCCGATTCGTCCACGGAGGCTACGCCCTCAAGAATCTCCCCGTCACTAGGGATGAACTCGCCAGCGACAACTCTGACCAGGTCGCCGGAGCGCAGTTTGGAACTGGGAATCTGTTCCACCTTCCCATCGGGCAGGAGACGATTGGCAATCGTCTCGGCGCGCGCCTTGCGCAGAGCTTCGGCTTGTGCCTTGCCCCGGCCCTCGGCCATGGCCTCCGCAAAATTGGCGAACAATACCGTGAACCAGAGCCACAGCGTGATCTGGAGGTTGAATCCGAACTCGCCCTGCTGCCGCAGGACCTGGCGCCCCAACAGGATGGTGGTTGCTACGCTGCCTACTTCCACCACAAACATGACAGGGTTCTTCATCATGTTCCGCGGATCCAGCTTCACCAGGGAATCCACGAGCGCGCCGCGCACGATCCTCATATCCCAGATGGATTTCGAGTTTTTCTTTTCTGCCATATCTCCTCAGAAAGTCTTGCCGACTGACATCAACAGGTGCTCGAGTATGGGACCCAGGCTCAGTGCGGGGAAAAAGGTCAGGGCACCCACAATGAGAATCACACCCACCAGCAGCACGCTGAACAACGGCGTGGTCACCGGAAACGTACCCAGGGATGGCGGTACGTATTTCTTCTTAGCCAGATTGCCGGCGATGGCGAGCATGGGGATAATCATGAAGAATCGGCCCACCAGCATGGTGATTGCGCCCGAGATGTTGTACCAGGAAGTATTGCCGTTCAGTCCTCCGAAGGCCGAACCGTTATTGCCGGCCATAGAGGTGAATGCGTAGAGGATCTGGGTGAAGCCGTGGGGCCCCGGATTGCTGATGCTGGCGGCGCCGAATTCCGTCACTGATGAGATCGCCGCAAGCGCCAGGATCACCAGAGGAAAAACCAGCGTCACGAGCATGGCCATCTTCACGTCATAGGCTTCAATTTTCTTGCCCAGATACTCTGGCGTCCGGCCCACCATGAGCCCGGCGATGAACACCGCCAGAACGACATAGATCAGAATTCCATACAATCCAGCACCCACGCCGCCGAAGACCACCTCGCTGAGCATGATATTGACCAGCGGCACCATTCCACCGAGCGGCGTGAAAGAATCGTGCCAACCGTTAATCGCTCCGCAACTGGCGTCGGTAGTGACGGTGGCAAAGAGAGCAGAGTCGGCTGTGCCAAAGCGGACCTCCTTGCCTTCCATGTTGCCGCCTGACTGCAGCGTGCTAACCTGCTGATCCGCTCCCTTCAGCAATGGATTGCCACGCGCCTCGGCCCAATAGGCGACAGTCACGCCGGCGACAAACAAGACAGCCATCGCCGCCCAAACTGCCCATCCATGCCTTTGTGACCCGGTCATGCGGCCGAGCGTGTAGGTGAGGCCGGCGGGAATCGCGAAAATGAAGAGCATCTCCAGGTAATTGCTCAGGGGTGTGGGATTCTCAAACGGGTGTGCGCTATTGGCGTTGAAGAAGCCGCCGCCGTTCGTGCCCAATTCCTTGATGGCCTCTTGAGAAGCAACCGGACCTTGCGCGATGGTCTGATCGGTCACCGTATCCATGACTGGCTTGCCGTCGTGGCCGACCATCGGTTTTCCATCGGATCCAGTCTTCTGGACTTGCTGCGGCTCAACCAGTTTGGCGGTGTCATAGGGCCGAAGGTTCTGCACCACTCCCTGCGAAACCAGCAGCAAGGCACCCACCACGCACATCGGCAGCAGCAGCCAGAGGGTGGCGCGCGTCATATCGACCCAGAAGTTGCCGATGGTTTCCTTCTCCCGCCGCGCAATACCACGAATGAAAGCGATGGCAAGCGCAATGCCGACGGCTGCCGAAGTGAAATTGTGATACGCCAGTCCGGCCATCTGGGTGAGATAGCTCATCGTGGCCTCACCCGCATAGTTCTGCCAGTTGGTGTTGGTGGTGAACGACGCAGCGGTATTGAAGGCAAGATCCTGACCCACGGCCCCGAACTTCTGCGGATTCCACGGCAGCAACTGCTGGGTGCGCTCGATCAAATACAACACCAGCATGGAGACGCCACTGAATAGCAGCATGGCAACGGCATATTCGGTCCAGCGCATCTCGTGGCTCTCATCCACACCGGTCACTCGGTAGAGCAGACGCTCGAGGGGCCGGACCACCGGATCAAGGAAGGTTCGTTCACGGTTGAAAACCCGGGCCATGAATGCGCCCAGCGGCTGGGTGACCGCAAATATCAGCACCAGGTACAGAAGAATCTGGATCCAAGCATTCGCCGTCATCAAAACTTCTCCGGCATCAATAGCGCGCAAAGCAGATAGACCATCAACAAAACACTGACGGCCAGCATGAGGATCGATTCAAGATTCATGACATTTCACCTCAGCGCATCCGATCGCAGAATTGTACGTAGGCGATGGCAAGCAAGAAGAACGCCACCGTGACTGCCAAAAAAATCGCATCTCGCATAAGAGGTTCCTTCCGGAGTCGCCACTACGCCACGATCAGAATTTGACCAGTATGGCCAGATCAAACCGGTTCTCGTCCTTCACCAGATCCGGGGTAAAGCCTGGCACCAGCGAGCCTGGGGAACCGGTGTTGCCTCCCGGAGGAGTGATGCCACCAGATCCCGAGAAGTACGGGACATTCGCCGCCCGGTGATCGAACTCCCAGCGGAAAGTAATGTACTGGCTGGGCATGTAATCGAAGGTGGCGGAAGCATCCCACGCCTTATACGGGTCGCCGGGATTCTCAGTGAAGTAGGGCGTCCCGGAAGCTGCGTTCGCGCCGTTGATGGGCGGTAACAGCACCAGATACCGTCCTGGATTGTTAATCTTGCCGCCGCCCAGTGTGAAGCCGTAAAGATCCTTGTGGAACCACAGGCGGTTGTAGAGCATGAAGCCCAGGAAATCCTGCTTGGGCCCCTTCGCCGAATTGCCGTAGCAGCTCACGCCGCCGCCGTGCTCACATCCCAGATCGCCAGTCAGCGAGAAGGCGGCTTTGCTCAGTGTCCGTTCTGGGTGGTCGTAATATTTGAGCTCGATGCTGTCGTCCGTGTGATAGCGCACACGCCCAGGTGTGTTCAGCGCATCCTCACCCAGGGCGTATTGATTCCCGAGAACTTCAAACCACCCATTTGGACGCCACAATATCTGCCCGCCGACGCCCAACCTGCCATTGAACCGCCCGTAAGACTGCCATCCGTTGATGATCCAGGGCTCAATCTTCAAGTGTGCCGTGGGAAAAATTTGTATCCGCATGCCGTTGAAAAACCACGGCGTATTTGAGGAGACGTAAGAGGGCTGATACGCCCAGTTGTCGAAGTTGTAGTAACTGAAAAGGCCAATGTACGACATGAAGATTCCGGCGTCGATGTTGATCCCATGCAAGGCGTTGAGGTGGTATCCACCATAGGCTTCCGAAACGTAGCGGTAAGCATCAGCAAGATTCCATTGTCCACGCGCGGGGCTGGCATCATTACGCGGTGTTGTCTCAGAGTACAGGCCGAATTGTGTCATTAGATGGGCGCGGACATTGTCATAGTGGAAGTCGCCACCGACGCCGAGTTGTGTCACATGGACCTCGTTCGACCGAAAGACCTCGCTAGATCCACCGATCGTGTCGTCTTTGGGATGGTTGAGATCGTAGATATAGTCAACATCCGCTCTAATTTCTGGCGTGAAGAATTTGGAATCGAAGGCCGGCGTTTTGGTCCGCGCGTTGCCGTTCAGCCAGGTCCAGTCAGCGAACGCAAACGGCTCCGCCTTGGCTGGTTCCCCGAGTGTAGCCGTCTGAGGCAGCACGGCCTCGGCTTCTGGGGGGGCAGCGTTCGCAACTGTGCCACTCGGAGGAAGTGCCGCCAGTGTGCTCGCCTTCGCGGTTTGAACGACCGTGGTCGCCTGCTCTGTCGCCTCGTGCTGTTTCAGCGCAGCTTCGAGTTGCTCGATGCGTTTTTTCATCGCAGCAAGCTCTTGTACGATCTCTTGCTCTGTTTGCGGACTCGCTGCGCTCGCCTGTGGATTGGGCAGCACCGAAGCGGTGGCCGGGACATCATTAGGCCCATGTTGGCCATGCATGGGGAGCGCCAGTAATGCTGCGGCTATTGCGATGAAGGCCGCCCGCTTGCCGGTTTCTATTGCAGACTTGCGCACGTCGTTCTTGGGATTCATGATTATCAGTTCTCCATGTCGCTTCGCTGGATTGAACTTCGTGAAATAAACTCTTAGCGGTCGCGGCGACAGACTCTTCCCCTCCTTCAAGAAGGGCGACAAAAAAGTGCAGCATGAAAACCACCGCGCCCGCACACAATAATAATGTGAAGACCAGTTTCATTCTGACCGACCGGATGCAATGTCAGGAAGACGCCGCGAGGGTCATTTCACAACCGCGGGCGTAAAAATGGCATAAACGGCTCGTAAAGACTTCGTAAAGACCCAAATTGGTACCGGGCAGGAAACCTAGCAGCCCCAATCCGCCTCGCCAGGCTTGAAATACTGCCGATTGGCTTGTTCTCCCTCGCACGTCGAAGCCAGTTCCAGCAGCGTCAACCGGGCAGCCGCGATCATGAGTTTGCGTTCGCTTTGGGGGGCCTGGTCCCATGAAAAGGCTGCCTGGCGGCTCGCGTGACCGTGGAAGTCATGTGCGAGCGCCTCGTGGTAGTGATGAAAAAGCTTTGCCAAATGTTCCGCGGATACGTTGTGAATCGACGACATTAAGATTCCTTTCAACTCACCTGATTGGATAACGAAAGCCGTAAAGATTGAATAAAAGGTTCGTAGAATGTTCGTTAAGACGAATCAGGTCGAAAACAGAGGACTTATTCGCCGGGCTCGAAGCGGTATCCAACCCAGGGTTCGGTAACGATGTAGCGCGGCGAGGAGGTTTCTGGTTCCAGCTTCTTGCGCAGTCGGCCAACGAATACGCGTAGATACTCAACCTGTTCCGTGCTCTGGCCGCCCCAGATTGCGCTCAGCAGCGCGCGGTGGGTCACCACTTTGCCAGGATGGCGTGCCAGATAAACGAGCAGATCAAATTCCTTGGGCGTGAGGTGCAACTCGCGGCGACGGACCGCGACTTTGTGGGCCGCCAGATCGATCTGGAAATCACCGGACTTAATCAGTGTTGCCTGCCCGTTTTCAGGCGCCGGGGCGCGGCGCAGATTGGCACGGACGCGCGCCAGCAATTCCTCGATTCCGAACGGCTTGGTCACATAGTCATCGGCGCCGGCATCCAGTGCCTGGACCTTCGTCCTTTCCTCTCCCCTAACTGAGAGCACGATAATCGGAATCTGTGTTCCCGCTCGCAATCGGCGGCATAGTTCCAACCCTTCCATGTTGGGCATCGAAAGATCGGTGATCACAAGATCCGGTGTCCAGTCTTTCATGATTTCGAGCGCGGTCTCGCCGTCGTTGGCCACGCGAATGTCGTAGCCCTGGCTGGAGAGGCTGGTCCGGAGCACGCGCGTGATCTGGGGTTCATCGTCCACTACGAGAATGCGGCGATGTTCGTTCATGAAAGAATCAGGAAGGCTCCTGCGTGACAATGTGAACGTCCACCGCAGGCGCATCTCGCAGAAACTTGTTAATGGCAGTGAGATACAGGTATTTTCTCCATCCGCCGGTGGCCGATCGTCCGAAAACAACTTGAGTGATGTGTTTTTCGCGAACGAAGTCAGCCACCGCCTCGGCCACGCTGCCGCCCTTCAGTTTGGCTACTTGTCCGCCAACGTTTTCGGCGAACTGGAGATTTGCCGCCAGCGTTTTCTGATTGGCCTCGTCGTTGTCCTGGTCCAGATCCACATACACAATGTGCAGCTCGCCGCCCATGGCTTGGGCCATGCGGGCGCCGCGCGCGATCAAGTACTGCGCCGCGGGATTGGAACTGATACAAACCGCGATCCGTTCCCTGACGGCAACCATTCCGCCAGCTTCGTCTTTCTCGCGATAGGACTCCAGACTCTGGTCCACGGCTTGTGCAACTTGACGAAGCGCCAGTTCCCTTAGGGCGATGAGATTCCCCGGGCGAAAGAAATTACCCAAGGCGCGGCCGACCCGGTCCAGCGGATAAATATCTCCGCGACGCATTCGGTTCTGCAACGCCTCTGGCGTAAGGTCCGCCATCACTACTTCGTGGACCCTCTTCAATACCCAATCCGGCACGGTCTCTCGCACCTGGATGCCAGTGACGCCCAGCACGGTGGGCGTAATGCTTTCCACATGCTGAATGTTCATGGTAGAAAGCACGTCAATGCCGGCATCCAATAACTCGAAGACGTCCTCGTATCGCTTCTTGTGTTTGCTGCCCTCGATGTTGGTATGGGCAAGCTCATCCACCAGGGCGACTCGCGGTCTGCGTGCAAGAATCGCATCAATATCCATTTCCTCGAACCTGGCGCCTTTGTAATCGAGCGGCTTGCGAGGGACCGTTTCCAGATCCGCAGCTAACTCGCCGACGGCCTTGCGTCCGTGGGTCTCCACCACGCCGATCACAACGTCTTCACCACGGCGGTGACGGCGGAGCGCTTCGCTCAACATGCTGTAGGTTTTGCCGACGCCCGGCGCGTATCCCAGAAAGAGCTTGAAAATGCCTCCTTTCTCGGAAGGAGCCGCCTCTTCCAGCCATTGCTCGGGGGTTCTGGACATGGGGGTATTGTCGTCGAGCCGCCTCAAATTGTCGAATGTCAGTTACAATCTGCTCGTGAAATCCATTGGCAGAGCGGCCTTTGGCTACGCGGTTGCCGCATTCGCCGTAATCGGTATCACGCTCGTTTACCGCGCTCTGCTCAACGTGAACCCAACCACGGTCGCTCTGACGTTTCTAGTCGGGGTACTGGCGGTTTCGGCCACTTGGGGATTGCGCCATGCCGTGCTGATGGCGGTCACCGCAACCCTGGCCTTCAACTACTACTTTCTTCCTCCCATAGGCACGTTCACTATTTCTGACCCGCAGAACTGGGTAGCTCTCTTCGCATTTCTGATCACCGCGGTGATTGCCAGCGAGTTGTCAGAGCGTGCCCAACGCGAAGCCCGCAACGCGCACGAACGCCGTCGCGAGGTCGAGCATCTTTATGCGTTCAGCCAGCAATTGCTGTCCAGCGAAAACGTCGCGGAACTTTTGAACCTGATTCCAGGCTACGTCGTCGAGTCGTTCGCCGTGAAAGCGGCCGCCGTTTCCCTGGCCAACCGAGCCGATGTTTACCGTTCTCAGCCGGCAAATGACGGGCTGGAGATACATGATCTCCAGTTGACCTGCATGCGCGCTGAACCCAAGATTGACACTCAGGGCAATGTCGCCTTTGTGCCTCTTAGAATGGGGGTGCGGGTGGTTGGGAGCCTGGGCATTTCAGGAGCGATTCCTTCTCGCCAGACGCTTGACGCCATGAGCAGTCTTATCGCCGTTGCCGTCGAGAGGGCGGGAACCATCGAGCGGTTGGGGCGTGCGGAAGCGGCTCGCGAGAGTGAGCAACTTCGATCGGTCCTGCTGGACTCGGTCACGCACGAGTTTCGGACCCCGTTAACCGCCATCAAAGCTTCGGTCTCAACTCTCCTGGGTAGTTCGGGACTTGACGGCGGCCAGCGTCAGGACCTGCTGACGGTCATCGACGAGGAAAGTGATCGTCTGAATCGCCTTGTGGGCGAAGCTGCCGAGATGGCGCAGCTTGAGGCCGATAAAGTGGAACTGGAGCTAGAACCGCACCAGATCCGGCAGGCCGTCGAGGAAGTGGTGGAGGAATCGAAGCAAATTCTAGGGCATCATCCGGTTGAGGTGCGTGTGCCGGCCGGCCTCCCCCCGGCGCGGATGGACTTGGAACGGATCAAGGAGGTCTTACGACACCTGCTGGAGAATGCCGCCAAGTACTCTCCCGCCGAAGCCCCGATTCATGTTACCGGAGAAGTCAAGAACGGAATGCTAACCACGAGCATCGCCGACCGCGGGTCCGGCATCGACGATTTTGAACTGCCCCTGGTCTTCGAAAAGTTCTACCGCGGACACAATCATCGTTTCCAGGTGCAGGGAACCGGAATGGGCCTGGCCATTGCCAAGGCGATTGTCGAAGCCCACGGAGGCCGGATCGGCGTGACCAGTCAACTAGGGCACGGTTCAGTGTTTTACTTTACCTTGCCGGCCGCATAGCTCTTCCACGATTAGGCTGGCGGGCACTGCAATCTGAACCATTTGCTTTGGGCAAGTAGTATGCCTAAAGTGTGATTGACGCGCAAGACATCGCTGGGCAAAGCGCCTTGCGGCTCCTCCTCGGACCGTCGCTATAGTCGGCGAATTGCCAGGCAGCCGCGCTCCAAGCAGGCACTTTAAGCGATCCGAGCAAAATGCATGGTCAGCTTTCTCTCCATCCTCGCCGTGGGATTTTTTCTGGGGATGCGCCATGCCACGGATCCCGACCACGTCATTGCGGTCACAACTATTGTGAGTAATCAGCGCAACAAAATGCGGGCGGCCCTGATCGGGGCCTTTTGGGGTGTCGGCCACACCCTCACCATCTTCATGGTTGGCACTGGAATCATTATGTTCAATCTCGTCATTCCGGTGCGGGTCGGGCTCAGCATGGAATTGTCGGTCGCGGTGATGCTGATTGTCCTGGGCCTGATAAATGTGGCTGGATTTCTACGCTCGATGCCTGCCGGATCGATCCACGATCACGAGGGAGAGAAAGTCATCCACTCTCACCCCCATAGCCACGGAGACTACATCCACAGCCATCCCCATGCTCACCAACGCGAGAGCCATCCGCACCCGCACGGCCAGACGCCGCTGGCCTGGCTGGACCGGGCATTTGGAAGGATCGGCGTGTATCAATATCTTCGACCCTTTGTGGTGGGCGTGGTTCACGGGCTTGCTGGGTCAGCAGCGGTGGCTTTGCTGGTCTTGACCACAATCCGAGACGTCCGTTGGGCGATCGCTTACTTGTTGGTCTTTGGGGTGGGCACCATTGCGGGGATGATGCTGATCACAATGAGCATGGCCTCCGCGTTCACCCTGGTTGGGAAAGGTCGTCAGAAGTTCTCTCATCGCCTGGCATTGGCTTCGGGTCTGCTTAGTGTTGGTTTTGGTCTTCTAGTCGCCTACCAAATCTGCTTTGTTCACGGCCTTTTCACCGCTCATGCGCGATGGATATCGCAGTAAGACCACTACGACACGATAACTTCCGGATAGTCGGCTAACCGGAAACTATGCGGTTAGTGGCGAAAAATTGTCATCTCACCACGGTCGCCTCTTCGCGTTGCGTCATTTCCCGGTTTGTTGTGCGATCCATTTGTCGGTGCGGGCCTCGAGCAGATCGAGGGGCAGCGTTCCGCCGTCGAGCATCTCATCGTGGAAGCTGCGAATGTCAAATTTGGAGCCTAATTCCTTCTGGGCGCGTTCGCGAAGTTCGCGGAACTTGAGCTGGCCCAGCTTGTAACTGAGCGCCTGTGCAGGCCACGCAATATAGCGGTCGGTCTCGGACTGGATGCTGGGTTCGTCGATAGCGCCAGACTTGCGGAAGAAGTCCACCACTTGATCGCGTGTCCATCCCTTCGAGTGGATTCCGGTGTCCACCACCAAGCGCACCGCGCGGAACAGTTCGGAAGAGAGGCGGCCGTAATCCGACACTGGATCCTGGTAGAAGCCGACCTCTTTGCCCAGTTGCTCCGCGTAAAGAGCCCAGCCCTCGATGTAGGCATTGAAGCCAAGACCATGGAGGCGGAACTTTGGCAGTCCTGTGAGCTGCTGCTGCACCGATAGCTGCATGTGGTGGCCGGGAACCCCTTCGTGGTAGGCAATCGCTTCGTCGTCGATGAGCGAGCGCTCAGCAAAATTCGAGGTGGCGACGACGACTCGGCCGGGGCGCTTGCCGTCTGGAGTGCCGGTGACGTAGTGGGTTGCGGCGGCGGCCTGGAAGGCAGGTATAGCTTCGACGGTGACCGGCGACTTGGGGAGCAGAGTGAACAGCTCCGGGAGCTTGGGCTCCATCTGGGCGATGTAGTGTCGGAAATCGTCGAGGATCTGGTCCGCAGAGGCTGGAACATATTTGGGATTGGTTTTGAGCGAAGCCCGGAACGAGGCAAGGTCGGCGAAGCCTTCCTTCTTGGCGATAACCATCATCTCAGCCTGGATGCGGTCGATCTCGCGCAGGCCGAGCTGGTGTATTTCATCCGGCGTCATGTGGGTGGTGGTCCGGGCGTAGATATCGTTTTGGTAGCGCTTCTCGCCGTCTGGCAAAGAGATAACAGCAAGGGCGGTACGACCCTCGGGAGCGTATTCCGTACGGAGAAAGGCGGCGAAGGTCTTGTAAGCGGGGATGACGTCGCTGTTGATGGCGTCAGTGATCTGCCGGGTCAATCGCTTCTGGTCTTCCGCGGAGATGTCCGCAGGATATTTCTTTGTCGGGAGCAGAAAAGGGTCAGAGTCGATGATGCCCTGACACTGGACAGGAAGCTTCTCCAGCAGGAATCGGACAGGCATGAGCTTATCTTTCATGCCGGCGCGAAGAACTTCGGTGGTCTGGTTGAGCACGCGGGGAATCTGGTGAAGACGCGCGATGTAGTCCTCGTAGTGCTTGACGGAGTCGAAGGGAACGGAAAGCGGCAGATCCGCGAGGCTGGTGTGGATGCCATTTTGCTGGTTGATCGGCATCTCGTACTCTTTGAGGTTGAAGTCGGCGATGCGCTGCTGAAGCACGCGAACCAAAAGATCATGAGAGAGCTGGTCCTGGTCGGAGAGACCAGTGCTCAGGATAGCCTCCAGCCGGGCCAGGAAGCCCTCGTTAGTCTTCTCGCGCTGGACAATCGCGGCGAGTGAGTAGTCGGCGAGCTTATCGTTGTAGCGGTAGTCGCCGTAGGCAGTGGCGCGATCAGGAAAATTTCGGAGATCAGTCTCGTAATACTCGTCGAAAAGTGCGTTCTGGGCGGCGACCCGGTCGGCAACTGGTTTAGGGTTTTGGGCGAACACGGAACCGGCTACGGCAACTAGAAGGAACAGGCTCTGGTAAAGACGCATAGTGTATGCAGCGTATCAGAGGTAAAGGCGGTTGCGCGAGGGTCGCGCCCCACCGCATGCCTTTCCTATCTGCCGCCTATTCGCACTTTCCCGTCCCATGACACTTTCGCTGCGAAGATGAACAGTTGCCCGGCTCCGCCAACTTTCCATCGGGCCCAATGCAGGTTTGGGTGTGAATGCACCAGAACAAGCGATCATTGGAACGCGGGACGGTACCATCGGACTCGGCCAGAATGAACTGCCCCTTCCAGCGCAACGCGGGACAAAGATTCGGGTGATGGATGTTGAAGCGCTCGGATTCCTCAACCGGCTGCTGAATCATGCGCCGCCTCCCAACGCGGCTTTCAGAGTAGCTCGCTTGACCGCGACTCGCACGAGTTGGATTTTGTAGGCATTGCGGGTGAGCGGCTTCGCATTCTGCACGGCGGCATCGGCGGCTGCTTTCGCTGTATCCGGCGAAATTGCTTTTCCCGCCAAGGCTTTTCCGGCCTCACGCGAAATCCACGGCACGGGGGCAACGTGTCCCATCACTACGCGGGCTGACTGCACCGTCGCCCCGTTCATCCTCAGTGCAACTGCAGCCACGGCAAGCGGCCAGTCGAAGGCCTGTTTTTGCCGGACCTCATAGTGCGCCACCTTCAAATCGTCGGCGGACGGCACAACAACTTCTGTGACGATTTCATTTGGACGGAGGTCGTGCTCGCGTTCGCCCTCAATCTTAGGGATGACATAGAACTTCTCCAGCGGCAACTCACGTTTGCCCGTGGGCCCGACTAATCGAATCGTAGCTCCATACGCGATCAGCACCGGGGCGATGCTGGATGGGCTGACGAACTTAGCTGGGCCATCGTTGCCGAGAATTGCGTGGAAGCGATTCTCGCCCTCAGCCACGAGATCTTTGCCGGATTCGTCCTTGGGGAGCAGTCCGAAACCGCCACGAAAATACCAGCACCGCGGACGCTGGCAAAGATTGCCGCCGATCGTCGCCATGTTGCGGATCTGTGGGCTGGCGGCTTCATTCAGAGCTTCAGCCAACGCGGGATAGTCCTTGACCACACTAATGCTGTCAGCAAGGTCGCCGAGTGTCGTGAGAGCACCGATGCGAAGTCCCTGCGAACTGGCACTCACTCCGCGGAGATCTTTAATCTCCTTAATATTGACCAGACGTTTGGGATGGATTGCATCATCTTTCATTAACGCCAGCAAGTCGGTACCGCCAGCGAGGACTTCGACTTGTCCCCAGCTTGCGGCCAGAAGGCTGACAGCCTGTTCCTTGGTTGTAGGGCTGGCATATTCAAACGCCCTCATGACGCACCTGCCCTCGGAATCGCGTTTTGTTGTCCCAGCGCCGCCAACACCTTGTCGGGCGTGATGGGTAGGAACGGCACTCGCACCCCGATTGCGTTCGCCACCGCATTTGAAATCGCGGCCCCCGGGGAAATCACGGGCGGTTCTCCTAAGCCGATGACGCCGCGCTCGTCATAGCCTTTGCCTGTCATCATGTGAACCACAAGTTCGGGAACATCGCTCAGGCTAGCCAGACGATAGAACTCCATATTTGGGTTCAACATACGTCCGGTATTCTCATCCATTACTTTCTCTTCAAACAGCGCGTAGCTGATGCCCATAGCCAGCGCGCCGTAGCAACTGCTCTCAGCCGTTTTCAGATTGATGATGAGGCCACAGTCCTGGACGGCGACCATCTTTTTGACCTTCACAACGCCGGTTTCAAGGTCCACCTCGACCTCCGCCATTCCGACTCCGCCGACAACGCCGTTGGTGAGGTCCGGCGGTTTGGTTCTGTCGGGATTCTTCCCACGCACGGTAAGCGGGACGGCGCCCAGCTTGGAGCAGGCTTGTTTCCACGTGAGAGACCGGGCGTGATCACTCTTCACACGCACCGTGACATTGACGCATTCGAGGTCCGCGGGCTGTGCGCTCAGGGCAGGCGCTACTTTGGCGAAAAGCGCATCGCGGGCATCAACCGCGGCACGACGAGTTGAAGAACTCACACCCCCCGGCGTACTCGACCCGCCCGAACCCGCGGAAGGAGGATATAACGTGTCGCCGATGTATAGGTGAATCGCTTCGATCGGCAGTCCCAGGGTTTCAGCGGCGACAATCGAAATCATGGTGCGAGTGCCGGTACCGATGTCCTGGGTACCCATCTTGATGTCCACGGAGCCATCGGGATGGATGGTCAGATCGCAGTCACTTACGTGTCCGCGTCCGCCGCCGGTGTGGATTGAAAGCCCGAGGCCACGCGCGATGTCGCCGGAGGCATTCTGGCCGCGGGGACGCCATTTATCCCTCCAGCCCATCAATTCCGCCGCAATGTCAAGCTCCTCGCGGTATGTATCTTTTCGTGGTCCCGCAAGGTCAAGGTTCTTGAGCCAGAGATCGAGCGGGTTCATGTTGAGTTTGGCTGCGAGATCATCCAACGCTCCCATGGTGATAACGGCTGCCTGGGGATGATAGGTCGCACGCCACGCCCGCGCCGGGCCAATGTTATTGCGGATGGCAGTATGTTGCTTGCGTTGATTCGGAATATCGAAAATGTAAGGGATGGGCGGCACGCCTCCACCACCGAGACCACCCGTGCCCCAGGACTGCGATTGCCACCCGGTAATCGTGCCGTCGTTTTTCGCGCCGACTTTCACGCGGGCGTAGGCCGACGGACGAGCGCCCGCAACCTTCAACTCCGCATCACGTTCGAGCATCATGCGCACCGGCCTGCCACCAGCCTTCTTGGAAAGCCGCGCCGCGGCGATGTCCCAGCGATCAGCGGCAAACTTACTTCCGAATCCGCCACCGACATGGTCTTGATGAATCCGAATATTGGCGGCGGCGATTTCCAGCGGCTCGGCCATCTGCGCGGCAATGCCAGACACATTCTGCGTCGAGATGTGAACGAGAAGATGATCCTTGTCCGGCCATTCGGCCGTCGAACCGTGGGACTCCAGGCAGCAATGCGTGATGACAGGCGCGCCGTATAGTCCCTCGGAAATCACTTCCGCCTCGGCGAAGGCTTTGTCCGGATCTCCCTGGCTCTGCTCGGCCTCTCTCTGGTATGCGGAGCGGCTCAGGGTGGCTCTTGACTCGTGATACGGTGCTTTTCGGATTGCCTCGATCATCGCACCAGGGACGCCTTCGCTTTTAAGCCGCTTCACATAATCTTCGTCCACCTTGAAGCTGACGCCATTCTGCTGCAGGTATGCAATCAATTGCCGGTCGGGCATCTGACTCAATGCTTCATCAATATCGTCGGTGCTCATCGGGCCGGCAAATTCGCCCGCGTCAGCAGGCGGTTCGGCGTCACTCACCATGTGCGGCAGGGGTTGGTATTTTACTTTGATCATGCGGACGGCATCCTCCGCTGAGGCTTCATCTACGGCGGCAACTGCGGCCACTTCGTCTCCCGTCCATTGCACGGTGCTGCCCGGCTTTTGAATGATCTCGACCGCCCGTACGCCAGGCATTCTCTCGGCTTCGCTGGTATCAATACTGATGATCTTTGCTTTGGCGAAGGGTGAGCGCAGCACTTTGCCGAACAGCATATTTGCGCCCTGATAATCGTAAGTGTACTTGGCCCGCCCGGAGACTTTTGCCGGTGCATCAACCCGCGAAATGCGCCTGCCGATGAGCGTGCGCCCATCTGCATCCGGCCAACTGTAGTCCGGCATGGTTCATGCTCCTTTCTGCGACATCTGCGCCAGCGCCAGTTGAATTCCGTGATAGGTGCCGCAGCGGCAAATATTTCCGCTCAAGCCGCGGCGTATGTCCTCGCGGGTAGGATTCGGATATTTCTCCAAAAATGCTTTGGTGGCAACCACAAAGCCCGGGGTACAGAAGCCGCACTGCGAAGCGTCGTTATCCACGAATGCCTGCTGAATAGGATGCAGTTCGTCGCCCTGCATCAGGCTCTCGACCGTTGTAATGGACTTTCCCTGCGCGTCAATGGCCAGAACCGAGCAGGCATAGACCGCTCCGTTATCCAGAAGCACGGTGCAGGCGCCGCATTCGGAACGGTCGCAGACTCGCTTGGCTCCGGTAATGTCGAGATGGTCGCGCAACGCGTCGAGCAGGGTCACTCGCGGCTCCAGTTGAAAGCTGTGCTTTTCGCCGTTCACAGTAAGCTCAATGGAAACTTTACCGGGACCATAAATTCTGACCGGAGTTCCAGCGGCCTCCACGATCCGGGTTCCGATGAGGGGAACCGTCGCCGCCGAAATAGTCGAAATTTTCAGGAAGTCACGGCGGGAGACGCCGGAGCTCTCTTCCCGCTTCTTCTTCAGATCATCATCTTCCATTACTCAACTCCGTGGGACGGTGCGGGATATTGGTAGCGCGGGAAGATTCGCACGACAATCAAACTATAAACGGGATGGTTCCAAGGCTTCAACCGCCATGCGGTTTGCGGACAAACCTTGGCCCCTATATGCTTCGCTTATATGGACGCACTTCCCCGGCGCATCGCTCTCATTGCATTTAGGGTGGTTCTGCCGGCATTCGTTTTCCTCTCTGTGCGCTCTGTGCTTCTGGCGCAATCTCCCACCGCGATGCGCGGCAGCTTCGCCAAAGCTGCCGAGTTCTACGTAGCGCCCAACGGCAACGATACCTGGAGCGGGACTCTGGACGCTCCCAACGCGGCCAAAAGCGACGGGCCGTTCGCCACTTTGGACCGCGCGCGCAAAGCAGTGCGCAGCATAAAAGCCAGCCGAAACAATCCTATCCGGATCATGCTGCGCGGAGGGACTTACTTTCTGCCGGCTCCCGTCACGTTTGACGAGGATGATTCCGGAACTTTAAACGCGCCGGTCATCTACCAGGCCTATTCGGGGGAGAAGCCGGTCATCAGCGGCGGCCGCCCGATCACTGGCTGGAGCAACTCCTCCGGCAACGTCTGGACCGTCAAGCTGAACTCGACTGAGTACCAGAAGTTTGAGGCGCTGTTCTTCAATGATGAGCGCCGCTACCGGCCACGCACTACGGAAAATGGTTATTTGTACATTGACCGTCCGGTGATTACGCAAGAGCAATCGGACGCCTGCGACCAGCCTCCGAATCGCGCCAACCAGGGCGGGCAGGGAAGACACGGGCCGGGTGCAGGACCGGGGCCCTTCGGCGGCCGCCGTTTTCCGGGAGGCCCCGGAATGAGACAACAGCGACCCTATGGCGGCGGCGAAAACGGTTTTGTATGCTTTGATCGCTTTCGCTACAAGGGCGACGACATCGCGCCCAATTACCATGGCATGGCTTTGGGCGATGTTGAGGTTCTGGACTTCGAAAAGTGGACGATGGCGCGGCTGCGCCTTAGGTCCGTGGACACCAGCCAGCATATTGCCTACATGACCGGCGAGACCTTCCATGGGTCACAAATCAGCGGGTTCTTTCCCAACCACCGCTACTTGATCGAAAACGTCAAGGAAGCGTTGAAGAAGCCGGGACAGTGGTACCTTGACCGCTGCACCGATCCGCCGGGCTGCACGACCAGCGAAGGCGTTTGGACCCTGACTTACCTGGCCAAGCCGGGCGAAGACCCGAACAGAATGCCCGTGATTGTTCCCCAAGTTCCGCGACTAATAGTGGCCGAGGGTTTGCGATTCGTCACCTTCAAGGGACTCACGTTTTCCCATGACAACTGGCTGCCTGGGCCTGAAGGTTTGGGAGATTTCCAGGGAGGGCCAAGAGTTCCGGCCGCATTGAGCTTCCGCAATTGCAATCACATTGTGTTTGACGGAGACATCGTTGATCACATCCAGGCCTGGGCAATTGACTTCTTCGCGGCCAGCAACGGCAACCAGGTTTTGGACAGCGCGATCTACGACATCGGCTATGGGGCGATCCGGATTGGACGCCGCGCGGAACGAGACGACACCGACGACAATGTCCCGAGCTACACCACCATTGACAACAACGTGATTGAAGGCGGGGGCCGAATTCAGCCTTCAGGAATTGGCACAGGCGTCTGGGTGGGCAATGCGCATCACAATACCGTCAGCCATAACGACATTTACGACTTCTACAATGGCGCCATTCGCATCGGCTTTCAGCTCAACGTCAGCCGCGGCGTCGGCAACGCGCATGACAATGTCGTTTCGTTTAATCGCTTGTGGAACCTGGGACAGGGTGTGACCAGCGACATGGGAGGAATTTATTTCGCGAACTCCGATACGAAAGGGAACCAGGTCCTCAACAATGTGATTCATGACGTGGTTCACGATCCCGGACCCGGCGGCTACGGTGGCGAGGGCTTGTATTTCGACCAGGGCGCGAGCAATATCGTGGCCAAGAATAACCTGGTTTACCGCGTCTCGCAGGCGGCTCTGTTCATCAACTTCGCTCAGCCGATCGATGGCGACACTCCGCAGAACAACGTCATCACCAACAATATTTTTGCCTTCCCAAAGAAGTGGTTCTTGCAACGCGGCGGCGACAACAAGCTGACCTTTACCCTGACTCACAACATTCTGGTTTGGGCCCAGGGCAGGATCCAGGCCTCGCCGGGGAAATGGTCCTGTTACGGAGATTGTCCAAGCCGCTTTCTTCTGGATTACAACCTCTATTGGAACCCGAAGGGAGGCAAACTGGAATTCATCACCACGGAACCGGAGGAGTACCGTGAGCCCGGCCGGCACGATTGGCAAGGCTGGCAGGGGCTGGGCGAGGATACGCACTCGATCATCGCGAATCCGCAGTTCGCCGATCCGAACTATCCCGCGGATGATTTCACTCTAAAGCCGGGATCACCGGCATCGCAGATCGGTTTTGTGCCTTTCGATGCCAAGCAAGCCGGACGTACCGACCCGGTGCTGAAGCCGCCGTCAGTGCCACCGGCATTTCCGCTCCAGGTACCGGACCCGGGCGATTTATGAGCTGCGAGTTGGCTTCGAAGAATTGTGCCGCCTGATATCCTAGCGGCGTAGGCCACCGGGAGTGTTTCTCAGAGCTACAGGACACGCAATCATGAGACAAAACATTCTGTTCAAAGTTCTATTGCTGGTGATGGTTTGTGTTTCTGCTCCGGCTTGGGCCCAGGAGCCTTTCACCATGGAAACTCCCCCGGCGGACAGCTTGAAATCTTTACCCCCGGCGTTGCGCGATCTTTTGGATCCGCAGGGCAGCAGCCTGGTGACCATGGTAAACGGCGTAAAGATCACCGCGATGACGGTCTGGTGGAAAAAGTCCGTTCCCACCCTGGCGAAGCCGGTTTCGGGACCGGACATTATCTACGGCAGCTTTCAAGTCGGGGCGCTGGTCGGAGTGCTCAATTTCCCTCCGGAATCTACTGCCGATTTTCGCGAAGATTCTCGCGATCAAAAACTCCAGCCGGGATTCTATACCATGCGTTACGCGCGAATGCCCAGTGACGCGAGCCATAAAGACGTAAGCCCGTATAGAGATTTTGTGCTGCTCAGCCCAGTAAATCTCGATACTGACTACGCAAGGATTTTGTCGCTGGATGAACTGATGAAGTTGAGCGACCGGGCGTCGCGCACGAAGCATCCAGCGGTCATCAGTCTGGTTCCGGTAAACGAGGCATATAAGGCCCGTCCCGGCATCGTTTCCGACGACACCGGACGATGCACTCTGCAAGTCAAACTGCACGGAAAAACCGCAGGCGGCAAGATGAAAAGTGACGTGCAAGTTGCCATAGTGCTAATTACGCCCGAAAGAGAGTCGGGGGGGTCGTAACGCGATCAGATCGCTGGGGCAGTGCGTCTTCCGGGGGATCTCTGTTCCGTTTTCGTAACAGCGCCCCAAAGCCCTTGCATTGTTGCCAGTCTCTTGCTACCGTCTGAGGTCTCCACGGGCCAGCACTGATTCGCGAATCGTAGAGGGCTGAGTCTTGTTCCTGGAGTTCCGCAAAAAAGAATTCCTACAATAAGCCTGCTCTGCTGTTCTCTTTTCTCTGCCGGACCCGGAGAAAGGAGATTTTATGTCTGCTCCGACGAAAGGTCTTCCCATTGCTGGCAGCGAGCGCACTCCGATGCAGGGGGCGCGAGAAATAGGTCCAGCTAATCCCAATGAACAAGTTGATGTGACCATCCGCCTGCGCTCTCGCGCAGGAAAGAAGCCCATGGTCACTGCGGAAACTTACAACAAGCCCATAAAGCAGCGAACCCTCTTGAGCCGCAAAGAATTCGAGCAAAAGCATGGCGCAGATGCCAACGACATCACCAAGGTTAAGGCATTCGCCAAAGAGCACGGTCTGACGGTGAAAGAAGAGAGCGCGGCCCGCCGAACCGTCATTCTTTCCGGCACGGTAGCCGCCATGAACCAGGCGTTTGGGGTCGAACTGAAAGAGTACGAGCATCCGAATGGAAAGTACCGCGGTCGTACGGGATCGGTCCATCTTCCTGCGGAGTTGCATGAGGTCATCGAGGGAGTTTTCGGCCTCGACAACCGGCCGCAGGCAAAACCCCATTTTCGTAGGCGGCGCCGAGTAGCCGGCGCCCGCGCCGAAACCACCAATCTTTCTTACAACCCGCCCCAGGTCGCGAGCTTATACAGTTACCCCACCGGGGTTGACGGTTCGGGAGAATGTATTGCCCTGATCGAGTTGGGCGGCGGTTTTAACCCCACTGATCTCAACAACTACTGGAGTCAACTCAATCTGAGCGAAACCCCCAACGTGTCGGCGGTTTCGGTGGGAAATGGCAGCAACAATCCAACCGGAGATCCCAACGGACCTGACGGAGAAGTGATGTTGGACATTGAAGTGGCCGGATCGATCGCGCCCGGAGCCAAGATCGTCGCCTATTTCGCAGACAACACGGACGCCGGTTTCTTGAACGCGATCACCACCGCAGTCCACGACACTACCAACAATCCATCCGTCGTCTCGATCAGTTGGGGTGGGCCTGAGTCCAGTTGGACGCAGCAGGCGATGACCTCAATGGATGAAGCCTTCCAGTCGGCCGCCGCCATGGGAGTCACCGTCACCGTGGCAGCTGGAGACAACGGCTCGACCGACGGCGTCAACGACGGAGCGAATCATGTGGACTTTCCCGCATCCAGCCCAAACGTGCTGGCCTGCGGAGGTACACGGCTGGTGGCGTCCGGCAGCAACATCACCAGTGAAACCGTGTGGAACGAACTGGCAAACAACGAAGGAGCCACCGGAGGCGGCATCAGCGATGTCTTTCCGCTTCCGGCTTATCAACAGAATGCTGGCGTGCCCCCGTCTGCCAATCCCAACCAAAATGTCGGTCGTGGCGTCCCGGACGTCTCGGGAGACGCCGATCCCACCACCGGGTTCGTGACTCTAGTGGATGGACAATCAGGGGTCATCGGAGGAACCAGCGCAGTGGCTCCGCTCTGGGCAGGATTGATCGCGCTCATCAACGAGAGCCTGGGCAAGCCAGCAGGTTTCATTAATCCTTTGCTGTATCAAAATGCCGGTACAGCAGCCGATTTCAATGACATCACCTCCGGCAACAATGGCGCCTATTCCGCTGGTCCGGGATGGGATGCGTGCACCGGACTCGGCTCGCCGATCGGCGCCCGGGTCGGCGTGGCCTTGGGCGCTCCTGCACCCGCGCAAGCAATGAAGACAGGCACATAGTACAAGTGAACTCTAGTGGCGCAGCTTAGCGGCTGCGCCACTTCTTTCGTCCGAGAGTCACTAAATAAGGGAAACGTGTTCAGTCCTGCGAGTGCGCCGTCAAGGCAGGGTGCCGCAGCTTCTGCGGTTGCAGCAAGACGCGCACCGCGTCTTTCCGGTTGACGCCGCGTTTTGCCAGCCAATTCTTGAGGTTCTTTCGCGAAGCCGTGTTCAGGCGTGAGAAGAATACTCCTGCCCGCCCGTCATTGTCAGACCAGATCACTTCGCCGGTTGCTTCCACAACATGCCCAGTTCCTGGCAGAGCAAAGCGCAGCGGTACTCTCTCGACCGGGGGCAACGGCTCCGGCGCCTGCAACGCCAGCCCCTGCTCACTCACATCGAGCACCAAGGCCGGCATGGCGCCCACTCCGAACTGAAGATAAACCAGCCCCTCCGCCTTATGCCGCGCCCCACAGCGGCGATCCGGGCGCATGAAACCCTGTCCGGCACGGAGCGAGTGCGCAACCTGTCCGGCATTGAGCGGCTTGTAGAGCACAAAATTCACTCCCGCTTGAATGGCTCCGCCCACCGGAGTCATGGTGCCAATCATGGCGAAAATCACCGGCTTGTGTTCCGCGACCAGGGTTCTTGCGACGCTTGCCACCTGCAGCGCTCCCGGCACATCAAAATCCAGCACCAGTGCGGACTGGCGGTTCTTCGCCAGCGCCTCCATCGTCTCTGCCGCAGACTCGCAGACCCGGCTCACGATCCGCAGTTCTTCAAGCTCTCGCTTTAGCACCGCCAGCGATTGCTGGTTGCGGCACAGCATCAATGCGTTGAGCTTCATACTTGGCCAGCTTAGGCGGCTGTGCGCGCCGCGTAAAGTAACAGCGGTACTGATTCGGAGGGTTACCGCAGAAATCTTGTGCCCACTGTGGAACTCGTGTGAAGTGCCCGCCAAAGCGGGAAGAAGCTCTTGAACTTGCTCCCTTGCGTCGCCGTGTAGTGTCCTAATTAATCACGAAGGACACAAAGGCGGACGAAGGAAAACCTGAGGATTCAGAACTTGGTGTGACTTGTGCCCTTAGTGCTTGATGAATTCAGGCGCCGCAGTCTCGTCCAACATATTGACGGATGGGAAGCGGCCAATCCAGCATGCCCGCACAAAATCGGCAAGAATCACCGTTGAACCCGGCAAACTACCGCAAGATCCCGGTTGCTTCCGTGGGAATTGGGCCGGGTGCTTTCGTAATCTGCACCCAGAGCCCGCGGCAAATAAAATAGGCGAGTAAACCTATGCCCAAGAACCCCCAACCACCGTCTGCCAAACGGCCTCCGCGGGTCAAGCTCGCCGGAACTGTTCTGTCCATTATTCTGCTGGAAAACGGCCGCCAGGTTCGCGGCAAACTGCACCAACTCTCCGTCACCGGAGGCCTGATGCACATGGAAGAGCCCTTGCACGAGGGAATCAAGATCGAGCTGATTTTCCACGTCGGCGCCACCACGCTGCGCACCAAGGCGCGGACGCTCTTTCCCATGTGGGCGACGCAAGGCTGCCTCCAGCCGTTCGAGTTCGCCGATCTCGGCGACGAAGAGCGCGTCAAGCTGGCAGGCGATCTAAAAGCGCTGCTTCCTGGTTCCCCGGAGTGTGATCCAGCCGAGCCGGTGCCAACCGAAGCCTAGCCCGCCGGTTCCCTTCGCTTCAGACTCAGTTAGAATGTTCTAGACACTTGTGCCGCACTAGCAGGCTCAAAAAAGAGACTCAGAGCGTCCGAGTTTTTGAAAGGGCACGGGCTTCCAGCCGTGCCGTAAAGGTTTTTGAAGATGATCTCGGTGCAGCTGGAAGCCGCATCCTTTCAAAACCGAACGCTAATTTGCGAGCCTCTCCAGCAGCCTGCTAACGGAAATGATTCCGGAGAGAATCCCATGGCGCACCAGCACTCTGAGCGCTTTCTAAAGATTGTCAAGGATGCCAAGCAACGGGTTCGCGAACTGAGCGTGGACGACATCAAAGCCAAGCTCGACCAGGGAGAAAAATTCCTGCTGGTGGACGTCCGCGAGGAGAGCGAGTACGCCGCCGACCACTTGCCGGGAGCGATTCATCTCGGCAAAGGCATCATCGAGCGCGACATCGAGAGCCGCGTGCCCGACCAGAAGACTCAGCTGGTGCTCTATTGCGGCGGCGGATTCCGCTCCGCCCTGGCCGCTGACAATCTGCAAAAGATGGGTTACAGCAACGTGATTTCGATGGATGGCGGCATTCGCGACTGGCGGGAGAAGCGATATCCGCTGGTCAAGTAGTGCAGAAATAGCGGCCTGCCACTAAATCGCCAGCATTGGCGTAACCTCAACTTACCTCGGTAACTTGCTCAATCCCCTAGGTCTGCTGAGGTTCCTCTGCCCCAGCGAGCTGAAAAC
>Ga0206999_10050_pt1 | contig 29759 bp, 36 predicted proteins | sample Alteio_BWMinCont_92_FD_153482 | JGI IMG/M metagenome (GOLD analysis project Ga0206999, IMG submission 153482) | Enriched cells from forest soil in Barre Woods Harvard Forest LTER site, Petersham, Massachusetts, United States -... | ecosystem: Environmental > Terrestrial > Soil > Temperate forest >...
AATTGAGGCAGGCATGGCAATGTTGCTCGACTGCGTGAGAATGAATGACCGAACCCGAATATCGAATGATGAAACAATGACGAATGACCAGATGAGAAACAATCACTGCTACGTTGCTTCGTCATTTGAACTCAGGCTTCTTTTGTCCTTCGAGCTTAGTCATTGTCAACTCGTCTCGACTTCGCTGGATGCGACGATTAGGTGACTGCGCCATGGAAGCGGTCCAGCTCTTTAAGTCGCTTGACCGCAACCAACGCAATACATTCTTCGCTTGTTTTCTGGGTTGGGCACTGGATGCGTTTGATTTTTTCCTGCTCACCTTCGTGATCGTGCCGATGGCAGGCGACTTTGCCACGAGCGTCGCCGAACTGACCTACGCAATCACGCTTACCCTCGCAATGCGCCCTATAGGTGCGTTCATTTTTGGATTGCTCGGGGACCGATTCGGGCGCCGCATACCGCTGATGATCAACATCATCTTCTATTCTCTCATGGAATTGCTCACCGCGTTTTCTCCGAATTATACCTGGCTGCTAATCTTTCGCGCGCTCTACGGAATCGGCATGGGCGGAGAATGGGGGCTTGGCGCGTCGCTGGCAATGGAAACCCTGCCAACTGCCGCACGTGGATTGTTCTCGGGAATTCTACAACAAGGTTATGCGTTTGGTTATCTGCTTGCGGCCATTGTGTATTGGATCGTATTTCCATTCTTCGGATGGCGCGGCCTCTTCGTCGCGGGAGCGCTCCCCGCATTTCTTGTGCTGTACATCCGTGCACAAGTGCCCGAATCGCCGGTTTGGCTACAGCGGCAGCGCGAGACGAATAATTTCTGGAGCGATCTGCTGATTGTACTAAAACGGCACTGGGGTCTCTTTCTGTACGTCATTTTGTTGATGACGGCGTTCAACGCCATCTCTCATGGGACCCAGGACATGTACCAAACTTTTCTCGGTGAACAACGCCACTATGGCGTGACGCAGAAGGCCGCGACAGGGATCATTTACGCTGTTGGCGCAATCTGCGGCGGAACAGTGGTTGGTCATCTGTCGCAAAAATGGGGCCGCCGGCGCTCGATTATTTTGACCGCCGTATTCGGAATAATCCTTATTCCTCTCTGGGTTTTTCCCCCGGGATTCGGTCTTCTTGTCATCGGTGGGTTTGCCATGCAGTTCATGGTGCAAGGCGCCTGGGGAATTGTACCTGTACATTTGAATGAACTCTCGCCGGGCGCTGTGCGCGGGACATTCCCCGGGGTTGCGTATCAACTCGGAAACTTATTTGCCGCCAACACGGCTGTGGTTGAAGCCCGGCTGGCCGACCATTTTCGTGATGCAAGCGGGCATCCAGATTACGCAAAGGCGCTTGCTCTTTTTACGCTCGTGATTTTTTTGGTGTTGATCGTGTTGGCCGCGGTCGGGCGCGAGGAGCGCGGCAAAGAATTCTAATGACGAACAGCCGCTGGCGCCGGCTCCGATCCGGTGCTCGCCGGTTGCGGCTGCGCGGCGGCTACCTGGGGAGACGCGTGATATACACCGGGCCCGTAGCGTTGTTCGACAATTGCTTCTGCGATTCTCTCCGACAGCAGTTCGCGATATTCGGCATCGCGCGCCTGGTTGCCTTCGGACCGATTGCTCAAGAATCCGCACTCCACCAGAACCGCCGGACAGTACGCAAGGCGCAGGACGCGGAAATTTGCTGTGTGCACGCCCCGATTCATCGAGTGCGGGATCGTCATCAGTTTGGATTGGATCCGATTCGCCAGTTCAGCTGAAGTGCCCGAGTGATAATAGGTCTCAAAGCCGTGAACACCGCGTCTGCGTGAATCGTTGAAATGAATACTGACGAAGATGGCATTTTTCTGCGAATTCTCGATGGCGACGCGGTCGTTCAATTCGATAAACACATCCGAAGATCGCGTCATTACTGTTTTTAATTGCGATTCGCGCAAATTCCGCTCGAGACGTTGGGCCACATCGAGAGCAACGATCTTCTCCGGCGGCCCGTAGCGGCGATACGCGCCATTATCTTTCCCGCCGTGCCCCGCGTCCACCACTACGGTCGTAAAAGTCTTGCTCGTATTTTTAACCCCGGTAGTCGTGACGGTACTGCAGGCAGCCAATGAAGCGAAAAAAACGATTGCAAGGAGACGAGTGACCTGGCGCAGCATTGTGATCTTATAGCAAAAAATACGTCTTCTACCAAAAAATTTTTCGCGCGAAGCTTAAAGGATACAACGTAATTGGATGAGGGACTGTCTATTGATCGCAGTTGCAAAAAGCACTTGTGTTTTGTGCTGCCGCGCATAAAGCCTTTACTTCTTTTATGATAATCCGATTTGCGATTCTCCCTTTGTTTCTTGCGCTGAACCTTTCTATGTGCAAGAAGGAGGGGAACGTTTCCTCGAGCTCGCAGCAGGCGAGCGCCTCATCGCCGACACCGGTTGCCACTCCAGTAGCGGCGGCATCTCCAAAGATCACCAAGCCGGTGGTCGATCAAACGGCCCAGGTACTTATTTTTTGTTATCACCGTTTAGTGGACAAGATCCGCTATCCCGGGACCGAGATCACGCCTGCGGCGTTTGAAGCGCAGATGAAAGAGTTAAAGGATCGCGGCATAACAGTCATTTCAATGCAGGATTTGCTCGCCTGGAAGAGGGGTGAAAAGAACATACCACCGCGCTCCGCGGTCGTTACTTTCGATGATGGCTGGAAATCCCAATACGAAGTCGCGTGGCCGATCATGAAAAAATTCGGTTACCCGTTCACCATGTTCATTTACACCGAAGGCGTGCGTGGTGGCTCGTTAGGCGGCGGCGAAGCAATCACATGGGAGCAGCTTGCGGATATGCGCGACAACGGCGTGGACATTGAGGCGCATTCTGCGACGCATCAGGACTTGCGCGAAGGGCATATGATCATGCTGGCTGGTTCCGGCGGGAAGAGAACCAGGACGAAACTAACTGGGCCCCCATATGAGCAATGGATACAAAACGAAGTGGTCGGCTCCAAGCAACTGCTCGAGCAACGACTGGGTATCAAAGTGAATTGCTTTGCTGTACCGTTCGGGAATTATAACGAGCACGTTAAAGAGATTGCCCGAAAGTCCGGTTACGAGGCGATGTTTACGGTTTACGGTCAGCCGATCACCTTTACGTCGCCACTCGATTCGATCGGTCGTTATGCGATTGAAGCGAACAAGCCCAAGGTATTTGAAGATGCTGTAAAAATGATCGCCACCTCAACCGGAGGGGGATCAGCGGTTGCCGAAGTTGGCGCGAAGGATCTCTCGACGCAACCGGCAGATGGCGAAACAGTGCGCACGGCACTGCCTCTAATTAAGGCTAACCTCAGTCCGATTGGCGCGATCGAGCCTGGCAGCGTGCAACTGCGCGTGAGCGGTCTCGGTGTTGTTCCTGCGAATTACGATCCGAAATCCGGTACGGTGTCATATCAAGTGACGCAAAAGTTGCACGAGAAATCGTGCGGCGTGATTATCAGCGCGAAATCTCAGGGGAAAAAGGTCGAAGCGCATTGGACTTTCGGAATTGAAGAAGGCGCTACCGCAGCGACGTCGCCCATACCGACGCCTAAGAAATAAGCGCGCTTTTCCAAGCAACCGCGGTTCCTTAACCGGATAGGCGGTTGGGAAATCCCCCTGAGCGAGTGGCGCAGCAAGATTAATATCGTGTTCTCCCAACTCTCTGACAAACTTCAGGACGTCTTCAAAGAGCTGCGTGGCCACGGGACGATCAGCGAAGCGAACATCGATGCCGCATTACGCCACGTGCGGCTGGCTTTGCTCGAAGCGGACGTCGATTTTCAAGTCGCCAAGAAGTTCATTGCACGCGTTAAAGAAAAAGCGCTTGGAGAAACCGTTCTTCGCAGCATTACGCCGGGTCAGCAGATCGTAAAGATTTTCCACAACGAATTAACTGCCTTGCTTGGGGGCGACGCCGCGCCGCTTGATCTCGGAGATACAGGCCGTGTTTTGATTGTTGGTCTCAATGGGTCGGGCAAAACAACGTCGTCTGCCAAGTTGGCGCGTCTTCTGAAAAAGCAGGGTCGAACGCCAGTTTTAATCGCGTGCGATTTGCAGAGACCCGCGGCGATCGAACAGTTGGTAACGCTGGGGAAACAAATCGACGTGCCAGTATTCATTCCCGGCGCGGGCGAGAAGAATGTGCAGCGTGTGGCTGCTGACACATCTGCCAGGGCGCGACTGCCAGGTGCGCCTGTTGTCGAAATTTTCGATACGGCAGGTCGCCAGGAGATCGACGAGGCGTTGATTCAGGAGCTAAAGGGGTTGAAAGAATTCTTAAACCCGCAGGAAACGTTGCTGGTGGTTGATGCCGCGACCGGCCAACAGGCAGTCAGCGTTGCATCCCGCTTTAACGAGGCTCTATCGATCACAGGAATCATTTTAACAAAGCTCGACGGGGACGCGCGAGGCGGCGCTGCATTGTCGATGCGCGAAGTAACGCGGCAGCCAATCAAGTTTGCTGGAACCGGGGAAAAGCTTGACCAGTTTGAAGTCTTTGTTCCGGCGCGGCTCGCCGGCCGGATTCTTGGCATGGGCGACGTCGTTAGTCTGGTCGAAAAAGCGGCAGAAGCGGTCGACGAGGAAGAAGCCGCCCGATTGGAGCGGAAACTGCGCACGGCTTCATTTGATTTCAATGATTTCCTGGCGCAGTTCAAGATGATGCGGCGGATGGGGCCGCTGGAGAATATTCTTGGCATGTTGCCCGGCATGAGTAATGTGCAAGGCCTCTCTGTTGACGAGAAGCAGCTTAAGCGCACGGAAGCCATCGTGCTTTCGATGACGAACGAAGAGCGGACGCGTCCCGACATTTTGAATGCGCGGCGTCGTCAGCGCATCGCACGCGGCAGCGGCTGCACGGTCACGGAGGTAAACGATTTGCTAAGGCGCTTTGATCAGATGCGGAAGATGATGAAAAGCGCGGGCAAAATGAAAAAAATGATGGCGCAACTGGGGCGAATGAGAAGTTAACATGGCAGTTTCAATCAGATTACGCAGAGAGGGAACGAAGAATAGCCCTTACTACAAAGTGGTAGTGGCCGACAAGCGCAGTCCGCGCGATGGGAAATTTATCGAGATCATTGGCGCGTACGATCCAAAGAAACCCGGTCACAATAGTACATTGAAGATTGATCGAGTCGAATACTGGATCAGCAAAGGGGCACAACCATCCGATACGGTGCGCAGCTTGATCAAACAAAATCGGAAAGCAACGACAACCGCGGAGCCCTCATCGCGAGTGGAGCCAGAAAGCTCACAAGCAACGCAAGAAGAGTCGTCGCCTCCGAGTGAACAGGTCGGTTAGTAATAGCGCGTTGGCTTAATACGGTTTCTTTGCGCCGTCGGTAGCATCCTCATGATGTAATCCGCTGAGGAAAGCGGACGCTGGAGCGCGCTGGCGAGGCGCGGCCTTGTGCTTGTTCGTGTCGACCTGTCACGCCGTAGCTATTGTGCGAACGTGGATTCGTGGTTAGTCTTTCCGGCGCATGAGAGAGTTTCTCGAGTTCGTCATTCGGCAACTGATCGAATTTCCTGACGATATGGTCCTCACGGAAATTCCGAGCGGCAGAACGACCGTCTTTAAGCTGCAACTTCGACGGGGAGACGTCGGTCGCGTGATTGGTCGCGGCGGCCAGACCATTCAAGCCATTCGTGCATTGCTCGCCAGTTCCGCCGCGCGCCATGGCCAACGGGCGATCCTTGAGATCGTCGAGTAAATCTTCATGTCCGATTCATGATTGGACGTTAGCCGCAGGTCGTTCGACGTTTTCTTCCTGAGTGAAGATCGACATCCTCACATTGTTTCCGGACATCTGTCGCGCGCCTCTTGGCGAAAGCATCATGAAACGCGCGCAAAAAAATGGGATCGTCGATCTTCGAGTCCATAACCTGCGCGACTGGACGACGGATAAACATCACGTCGTGGACGACGCACCCTTCGGCGGCGGCCAGGGAATGGTCATGAAACCAGAGCCGATTTTTGCGGCTATCGAAGATCTTCGAAATCAAGCATCCAGAGTGGTGCTGATGTCGCCCGCTGGAGATCGGTTTGATCAACAAATGGCGACACAGCTTTCGCAAGAACCACATATTATCATTCTCTGCGGGCATTACGAAGGAGTCGATCACCGTGTAATTGAACACCTGGTGGACCTGGAGATTTCCATCGGCGATTACGTCCTCACTAACGGCGCAATCGCGGCGGTCGTTCTTGTCGATGCGATCGTGCGTTTATTGCCGGGCGCACTTGGCCATGAACAATCGGCAGTAGACGACAGTTTTAATCACGGATTACTCGAAGCTCCGCAGTACACGCGCCCGGCAGAATTTCGCGATTGGAAAGTCCCGGAGGTGTTGCTTTCCGGAAATCACGCCGAGATTGCAAAGTGGCGCAAAGAACAGGCAATGAAACGCACGCGCGAAAAGCGGCCGGATCTTTTGCGCGAATAAATTCCGCGCAACAGCGTGTTATCCTGAGCGAAGCGAAGGATTGAGCGTAAGATGTTCGTGTCCCTTACAGTTGTCTAGCATGTCACAAAACTTCGATTGGGGGGTCCCTCGTCGTCTGCGCGACTCGGGATGACAGGGGGCGTTTTTATCGAGGTGTTTTACCCAGTACGACACACGCATTGATTCCGCCGAAACCAAACGAATTACTCATTACATATTTCAGTTCGCCTCCGCGTCCGTGATTGGGCACAACATCGAGATCACATAAGGGATCACGATTTGCATGGTTAATTGTGGGCGGAACCCATTGCCGATCCAAAGCGAGCGCACAAAGCGCCGCCTCGATCGCGCCGGTCGCGCCGAGCGGATGCGCGTAATAACCTTTCGTCCCACTGACCGGGATTCGTCGCGCATGCTCGCCAAATACTTGTTTGATCGACGCGGTTTCCGCGCTGTCGTTTAGCTGGGTCGAGCTGGCGTGCGCGTTGATGTAATCAATGTGGTCAGGCGCTAATTGCGCGTCGGCGAGCGCCTCACGCATCGCGCGAATGGACGATTCGCCGTTCGGCAAAGGCGACGTCATATGGAAAGCATCGTTGTTCAAACTATATCCGAGAACTTCCGCGTAAATATGCGCGCCACGGGTACGCGCATGTTCAAGTTCTTCAATAACCAGCGAGGCTCCTCCTTCGCCCATGACAAATCCATCGCGCAACAGGTCGAACGGACGGCAAGCGAAAGCGGGATCTCCCGGCCATCTGCTCATGGTTTTGATGATGTCGAACGCACCCACGGTAATGGTTGTCAGAGGCGCTTCCGCTCCGCCGGCGACAATCACATCCGCAAAATCATCCCTGATGTATCGCAACGCCTCGCCCACAGACACGGTTCCACTGGCGCAACTATTCGAGTTTGTCGTGCCTACGCCGCGAAAACCGAATTCGATTGCGATATTCGAATGGGCTGAACCACCAAATACCTGGACGGCAAGCGTGGGTTGAACTCCGCGCGCGCCCTTTTTTAAATACCTGAGATACTGCTCCTCAGCCTTGCAAACGCCGCCAAGGGCCGTGCCGAAACTGACGCCGATTCGGTCCTGCGGCTTTTCGCGGGAATACTCGATGTGCGCATCGTCGAGCGCCAGCTGTGCCGACACGACTGCGAACTGTGCGTAGCGGTCGAGTCGTTTCAAACGGTGCGGCGAAAAAAACACCTCTGGGTCCCAATCACGAATCTCGCCGGCAGAGCGCACGCGGAAGACGCTGGGATCGAAACTTGAGATGTTATTGATACCGCTTTTTTCCGCGAGAATTGCGTTCCAAAAATTCTCGCGCCCGTGTCCGATGCACGTAATTGGGCCAATGCCAGTGATAACAGCGCGTCGGTGGCTCATGCGGTGACCTTATCTGTGTTCGCCTCGACGTACGATTTCATGCAGCGCAGTGTCTTATTTGCGATGTGATGAATGAAAAAGTCACCGATAATCTTGTCCGCGATGGGCCCTAAGGTCTTCACGCGAAATGCCAGGTCGTGCTTGATTTCGACCAGCACGCCGGTGGGCGCTTCCTGAAATGTCCACACTACTCGCATTCCCTTCGTGAATGCTTTCAAGTGAAGAAAGCGGACTTCAACGCGGTCGCGGTCGATGATCTGTTCGGAAGTCCACGAAATGGGAATGCCGGAGCGTGTCGCAGCCATTACGACGACGTTTCGACCCGGGCTCCGTTCGAGGTAACGGATATAGCGATAGTGCGGCAGAATCTGCGGCCATAGCTCCAGGTTCGCAGCCGTCTCAAAAACCGTCATCTTCGGTACACATATAATGATGGAGTTGGTTTTGCGCATTCTGATTAGGGTCGATGATGGGATTCAAACCGCGCAGCTTATCGATGTTGTACGGTTTCTATCGAACATTGAATCCTTCCCCGAAAACCAAGTTTGCGAAAGCGGAAAATCTTCGCGTGAATGGTCGGAGACCGTTTTCGTGCTGTCAAATAGCAAGGGGTGCCTGCCTGGAGCTTGGCGCGCGAGGCGAGTCGCGAACCCCAGGCACGAACGGTCGCTACATTACGTGCGACCGTTCGTGAACCTTTCCCATTGTCTGGTTAATGCGCACCTACGTCGCTCAATCGCGACCGTGTCTGGCGTGATCTGCTGCCAGTGCCAGCTGATGCAATAGGGCAAAAAACGCTGCTGATTGGCCATTGAAGAGTCCCATGTTCGTTAAGAACGTGACAACGCCCATGGCAATGCCCTGCGTTTGGGTCGGTCGAATGATCGAACAAATCGGGAGGCTTGGATCCAAGAACGGGCAAGGCTCTGGCATGATTAGGTTCGTTTGGAAAAGCTCGCCGCCAAATGGCGGAGAATTCAGATCCGGGAATGTCACCGATACCCCGGTCACGGGATCAACAGCAGTCAAGGGCGGTGCATTGCCCGCCTTATCCGACCATGTTTGAAAGTGCATGGTCTCGGTAGGGCCGATGCTGATCAGGATTCGCAGGACTTCCTCATGGGTCGCCCTCAGTGCCTGTGAGGGGTACAGGCTGGTGCCACCTTGTTCAATGGTTGCAAAGTGGAAACCCGCAGTATTCGCGATCGCCTGCAGGAAATTGGGATCAGTTGTATCCGCATCGGTCCTGGGGATCGCCGTGTGCTGGTTAACCGCTAAAGTTGGGACAGGCTGCGGAAAGATGTGGTTTGGATCAAGGTCCGGATTATGGCTGTCGTCGCGGTAGCGTGTCCACCAACTGGTGTCCACGGTTAGCTGCATCAGGTTAGTAAGCCGCAGGATTCCACTGGATCCTGTGGCAGTGCTACCTGGCAGAGTGCGAAACGGCTCTAGATCGACTGTAGCCGCTCCTTTGGAAGCGAGGTAGGCATTGAGGAAGTTATGATGGGTGATTTCATCATCTGTGTTGTCGTGGATGTACTGAGCCATGTCTGAATCCAGTACCGCGAGAGCGGCGGTATAGAGCGGGTTGCCAGTTCCGCCCGGGACTTCGGGGTCCGGGATGCCGCCGAGTTCGTTGTATTGGATCCAAAAGTCGGCCTCGAGTATTTCCGCCGCTGCTGCGAACCGGAGCAGGGCCGCGTCTCCCGTCGTTAAACCGCCGCGACTTGCTTCTGCAATTCGACTACCACCCAGTACGCCTACGCCGATTGTTCCTGCTCCGACGGCGAGCGATTTGCCCAGGAAGGAACGACGACTGATAAAACTTTTCCGAGGTTTAACTCTCTTCTCCAAGTTGTCCTCTAAAGGACGATTCTCGCTGTTACTAGAATCATTTGCTGTAGGATCGATGGTTTTCATGCCCGTAGAATCGCAGCGACTCACGTTGCGCGCTGCATGGGAAAAGTTACGCGTTTGTTACCGCATGTAGGTCGACGTCCTATACTGAAGTACCGGTCAATGTTAGGCTCATAACCACTGCTTCCTGGAAGCGACCGCTTAGGAAGGTAAATTTCAATTCGAGCGTAACAAATAAAGGAAGATCCGTCCCCGGTCCTACTGCTCCAGCCCTCAATATATCGACAAACCTCTTGTTCAGTCATTTTTCCGGAGAGCCTTGGATTCGATCTTTTTCGCCAGGAATCCGTCATGAAAATTTTGGGGTTCGTCACCTTTCCACGGTAAAAAGGCTGTGGAGCCTACGGGATTCGAACCCGTGACCTCCTCAATGCCATTGAGGCGCTCTACCAACTGAGCTAAGACCCCAGAAAAGAACCTTAGATTGTAAGTTTCAGATTAGAGATTGCAACCGATCAGAGTACAATTCGAATCGGCTCCCAACGGTCCGCGGCAAATAAGCTTTGTCCAATGCCTGAATATGTTTGAATACGTTCAAGTCGAAGCTTGCAACAAAGAAGTGTTTGTGATGTTGAATAACCGGAGCGTTTTATGAATCGATATGAATTTTCAACTTCCTGCGCGATCGCAGCGATCGCAGGGATAATCCAAAGCGCTGCTGGACAAACAGCAGTTCCATTCGCACAAATCAGTTCTCCGCGCACAGTGACTGCGCACGTTGCGCCGGCAGGGAGGCCGGTTGTGAGGGCGGCGGTCGCGCCGCATTTCGCTGCTCGACCAACGGGGTTCACCGCTCAAAGGACAAGTCCATATATCGTCGGCCAGCCGGGAACAAATCTACGGACGAATTACTCTCCAGCCGTGCGGCCATTAAATCAGACTTTTGCGAGGCTGAGGGAGCAGCGGCTCGCCCGCTTCGGCAGTCCAGGAATGACTGGTCTCGATCCAGCGAGACGTGAGAGAATGTTGCGCGCCTTAGAGGCAATTCGTGAACGGCGCGGCCTTAGAACTGCTAATCCGAACCTGACGGGAATCAATTCTCAAGACCACGTAACAACTCCTGATCCAGCGATCCAACGTCAGCCAGAGACTCGCGATCCGATGCGGGATAACGCCAAGCCAAATTGGTGGAACAGAAATGATCACCCCAGCTATTCCGATGCTTCTCGCAGGCATTGGCACGAATGGCATGATCGCGGGTGGTGGGACAATCATTGCAACACGATTGTTTTAGTCAGCACCGGATACTATTTCCTCGATGGAAGCTACTGGTATCCGGCGTATGGGTACGACCCACTCAACAGCTCTTACGATTACGACGGACCAGTCTACACTTCCGGTAATCTGCTTCCCGACGAGATGATCGCGAACGTTCAAACGGCCTTGCAAGATGCAGGGTATTATCTCGGCCAAATAACCGGTTCACTGGACGTTGAAACGCGAGCGGCTCTCGCGAATTTCCAACGCGATTACGGACTGCCGATTACTGGAGCAATTGACGAAGCGTCATTCGAGACGTTGTACCAGGGCGGCGACGCGAATAATTTTCAAACCGACCAAGGTTATTAATTCGAGTCAACTCTGTCGCGGATGCTAGCACTCCCGCAGGGGCTGCGGCGGGAATGTCCAAGAGCGGCCCTCACGACGCACGTGTATTTCGGGCGCACCTCCGACTTAAACTGACCATTTCTTCTTGGACGCTCGTCTTGCGAAACGGCTCAGCAGTTGGCGCACCGCAAAATCGTCTGTACTTCTACGCTGATGCGCCTTGGGCACCACAAAACCTCGCAGCTGTCTTTGAAAGCAGGATTCACTTGATCCCAATGTGCGAAACACCTTAAAAACATCATGGCATGGGTGACATCAGTTTTCAGAATAACACTCCCGATCCTCTATTGTCCGGGAAAGAATTGCCGAGTTTCAAATTCGAGTTGGAGAAAGCTAAGGGGAAAGTAATCGGAAACAGCTTTGGCAAGGAAGCCACCGTTGAACAGTTGCCGATCTTGTTTCCTTACAGACCTCAACGACTGAATAGCCTTTGGCATCTGCGTACTGCGTTAGCTCTGCAAGCTGACGCGCGGTTTCCTGCTCTGATGTGCTGACTCTAACGAGGATTGCGACTGGTATCTTCACGCAATCCTATACTGTCGAGCCGTATTGATTTACTCAGGTGTTTGTCTCTCTACACCTTGGACATGGTTGCGCTGCCTCGGCTCTCATAGGCAAACAGCCTCGACTCTTGGCGAACGATTATTTGAACACACGGCGAGCGCGAGCGCGCAGCGTGCCAAAGGTCGAAAGATGGAAGGGCCCCGGCCGGTAGCCCGCGGCATAGTAAAACTACCAGCATTCTTGTATGTTGATGCTGGCTCGCAGAAACGTTATCTGAAATCGGCGTTGCGCCTTAGCCGCTGCAAGCGCTTCGTTAGGCGCACAATCTAGCTGCCGTAGTAACAGCCTCCTGCTCCATCGGTCCATACGGATAACCCGGTGGTGTAATGCACTCCAACAAATACGGACGCAGAAAACCCTCGAATCCGCCAAGCCGCTCATACTGTGACGTGTGGACAAGCTCATGTACAAGGAGCGGGCGTTGATTCCAACAATCTGCCCGAATAAAAATGCCATAACGGAAGGTCAGGCCATGCGTAAGAGGGTTGATAAGATTGGTTGCACGAGCCGCTGCTGCCAACGCCGGGGCTGTTGGTACGGGAATCTGCGCGACTCGCAATAACCGCACGCGCTCTGGCTGTGCGACTCCGACTCGTCTCGCGTCTGCGAGTTGCGACTCGCTTAGCGCCACGCCCGATTGGACGATTGCACGTTCTTGCCCAACGGCCCAAGCGCATGCAAGAGGTAATAGCATTTCAAGCTGTTGTGGCGTGATAATGCTCACAGCGAGAGTAGGGGGGCGTCATCGCCACACGGGGCCGTGATTTTCTGAGCTGGTGCCTAGCAGCCGCATGTTAATCCTTGCACGCTAAAATCTAAGTTGGACGGGCCCGGTGAGAGCAAACCATTTGGTTTCGATACAGGTGCGCTCTGAAATCTTTAAGGCGCATCGTCACGAGTTGCTCGCGTTTGGTCGGTCGCGTCATTGGCCACCTCCCTTTGTCACATGTTTAGCCTTGCGCGGCTTCAGTTCGGCGAAGAAGTTGCGCGGATTCATCCTTGCTCTACTTGGGCGGTTCCTTTGGGGCAAGCGAGGCAATGATTGCTTCAAAGCGCGGGTCGGCCCGCAGCGGGTCCCAAAGCGGATTGAGCCGCAAATGACCGTAAGTAACATGGCTTCCTGGCAGCTTCGCGGCTTCCGCCAATCGCTCGATTGCGCGGTTCCTGTCACCGGTCCACGCATAAATCACTGCAAGGTATTGAGTCAACATCGCACCCTCGATAGCGTTTTTCTCAGCCGGGATCAGCCCGACAGCACGCTCGCCTTCGCGAATGGCATCCCCTTTATTTCCTAGAACAGCATCAATTACGCCGAGCGCGCACAAAGCCGCCGCATATTGGGGCTGATCGTGCACAACTTGCTCGAGCTCTTTTCGAGCTTTTGTAAACGCGCCCCGGGCAGCAATCTGGTCGCCGCGAAACCAAGCAGCAAGACCCTGGCACCAGCCGTTAGGAAATGGAATGTTTTCGTCGTAACACCCGTCTGTAGGCATGGCGGCCAGTGCGCGCTCGGCGGCAGCCGGATCCCGCTCGCACAACGCGAGGTCGAGCGATTGGTTAACGAGAATAGGCGCCGCACTTGGGTCCTTGGCCAGAATCGTCTCAATTGTGGCGTGCAACGGTTTTGGATCTGCACGCCATTGAAAATCAACCCAGGCGCGCCTTACGCGGGTAGGAATGTCGTTCGGAGCTATCGCCAACACGCGATCCAAAGTTGCGGCTGTTTCTTTATAGCGGCGCATAAGTTGGTAAGTAAGCGAGATTCGCTGGAGTATGGAGAAATCGCGCGGGTCCAACTCCAACGCCTGTTTCATTTCCTCCAGAGATTTCTCCATGTGACCCTGCCGCTGGTCGATATAGCCAGCCATAAGCGGAATTCTCGATTCGTTAGGCAACGTGTGCCGCGCAGTAGCCAACTCCTCCCTAGCTCGATCGAAATCCTGATACGCCCAGTAAAGATGCTGAGCGAGGGCCAGATGCGTTTCTCCCGATTCGGGACGCAAACGTCGAATCGATTGAAGGGCTGTTTCGGACAATCTAAGTCGCGCATCCGTGTGATCGAAACCGAGGAAATAAATTCGGTCATGCGCGCGAGCGAGCTCGCCATAGGCTAAAAAGAACAAAGGATCGCGCGCGACGGCCTGATCAAGCAGTTGCACCGCCTGCATCAGATCTTCTTTAGCCCGCGTGCTGAATGAAATCCCATTGATAAGGTCTTTGGCTCGCAGATAAGAGTCGTAAGCAACAAGATCTGTCGTTGGCGGCTCTTGGATGGCTGCTTTTTCGGTCGATGAGACCTCTGCTCCGAGCTGATCTGCGATCTTTTGCGCAATCTCGCTTTGGAGCGTGAACACGTCACTCATATCCCGGTCATATTCTTGCGCCCACACGTGAACGTCGGTGCGCGTATCAATTAGCTGCGCGTTCAGATGGATCCTGCCTGTTTCCCTGCGCACGCTTCCCTCGAGCACGTACGCGACATTCAACGCACGGCCGATCTCCTGTGTGTTCTGCGCGCCGCGACGATATTTTTCCACGCTGTTGTGGCTGATCACCTTTAGATTGGCTACTTTCGCCAGTTTGATGGAAACGCCGTCGTAAACGGCGTCGGCAAAAAATGCATTTTCTTTATCTGAACTCAAACTTTCGAAAGGCAGCACCGCAACGCTTTTTGTTACGGGCCTACTGCTAAGTTTGCTTGTCCAGGCATTCCAGCCCATGGCTACTGCTAACGCGAGCGACAAGGTGATCACGGCAGCAATAGCTGGTTTCCGTCGCACCCATTTCCGGACAAGCGTGAAGAGAGTTGTCATATTTTTTGTTAGGGTTGGATTGTTGAATGATCCCCTGACTTCAGGCTACGGGCATGTCCTACCAATAATTGCTCATTATCTGAAGAAAGCAGCCCAGCGCCACGAAGGCAATTCCTATTCTCGAAAGCCACTTACGTATTTTGAATTTCTTAATGTCGCTTGGAGTCGGGTCTAGAGCTTCTATGGTCGTGTGGCCTTTCAAGTACTCGCTTTCATTTACAACATTAAGTTGTGCAACAACGCGCCAAATCAAGAAAGCGCCAACGAAGGTTAAAAAGACTCCGGCAGAATTGAGATGTGATTTCATATTGAAGTTAATCGCTCACAATTCTTTGACACCGCCTTAATGCTCTTGGTACACCAAACCGGATGACGTGTGGGCGTAATCCGTACGCGTGCGTTGTCTCGTTCGGGGCGTTTGCCATTTTTTAGTGAATGGCTTTGGCGATCTTAAAGAGCTCGTGATTGAATCGGCTGTGTTCGGCATCAAACTCACGCATCGCTTGATTAAATGGCGCTATGAATTTGCGATTCGAGGGGTCGGGGCCCGCTTGATTTGTATTGGTTTGGAAACGCAGTGACGATTTCGTTGACTGACTCGCGACGTGCCATAATTGCGTCGAAGTTCGGAAGCAAAGGGGGGAAGTAAATATTCACCAACATCTCGACAGTCTGATGATACCGTTCGTTTTTTTTATTACTACCGAGTTTCATCTGATTATCGAGCGCGGCATGGTAGTCGATTTTGCAGTCCATCACGACGTGCCAGTAAGCGTTGAAGCTTACGAAGAACGTACAGAAGCCGTCCATCGAAAAATACAATTCTTCGAGCTTTTGCCGTCTCAATTGTTTTTCCTGATGCGATGTCGTTAGGCAATGCGTTACTATGGTGGCCACCAAGCCGCTGAATAGAATCGCCAACAGAGAAATGAGTATCTGTCCAATCATGTTGTTGAATGCGCGTAGGAATCGTCGATGTCATGCTGGCCGGATCACATTTGCCGTCTGGCAATCAAAAACGATTCTAGCGCGATCCTGAGAAGCGGACAGCGTTTCGTTATGCGAGCGGATGAAAAGTTGACGTTTATGGAACTGGAAGCGGCAATCAGAGAGTCAGGCCTTCGTAATGAATCAGAAAGACCTATCGGTCCTCGCTTCGGCGGATGCAAGTGGCAGACCATTCCGCCAAGCTTATAACGGCAGGTGTATTTGCAGAAGAAATTTGGTAGATGGAAGCCTTGTGAAGTCCACCTGGCGCAAACATTTGATCATTTGCCTGTTTCTTGGGCTGCTAGCGATTCCCATCTACTACCTAGATCTGGCAGTCCTCGGGGAAAAAAGAGGAGGCGGCAATTGGATCACATTGGATTTCCGGGGGCTTATCTTTTGGACTTATATCACTCTGCTCGCAATTGACGTTCCACTCAGTTCAATTGCCGTCCTGTCATTTCCCAGGTCGGGCGTGTTTCGCATTCATGCAGGCGCAATTGGTGCTTTCCGTCGTCCTGCTCGTCGCGGGCCTTGTCGGTTACGACAAACTGCATCGTGCAGCCATCGCCAATCAATACCGCGCCTTTATGGAAAGTCGCAGACGTTTAATCAACGTGATTGAACTGAAGCAGTGGTCGTATTTTCCCGATGAAAGTGATCCAATGGAGATTCGTGTGAGGGTGGTCGTCCACGAGTCAGGCAGGTTTGCGGGCAACGTGACCGGGGAGCAAACGGATCCATCGGGCTCTTCTAGAACCGTTTTCGAATCGATTAATGAACCGGAGAGCCAGCGGCAGGTTCGTAGCGGAGAGGCCTTCACTTATGCATTCCCGTTAAAAGTCCTGCACGCGGCGTATGCTAATGATGTTCGCATTAGCTTGTATCTGTTTAAGGCTGCCAGTGGGCCTGCCGCTGGCGATATTGAGAAAGTGTTTATGAACTCGCCGCAGCATGATGATGACGGCGAGTATTTCTACGGCGTACTACCCCCTCCTTCTCGACCTGCCAAGTGACCGTGCCGCGACTTAGCACTGTCGCTCTTCTGCTTCGTCCCGATTCATAGCGGCGACGAAAAAGGCTGAGATTCTACCATCAAGACATTCCACCTTGCGGCTCCGGACCGTGGTCGTCCTAGGCGCTGTTCTCATTCTCGTCGGCACTCCAGCCACGGCACGCGCCTTTACATTCATCACCATCGATGTGCCGGGCGCCACGAGCACCGAGGCCTCCGGGATCAATCCGCGCGGCTGGGTCGTGGGCGATTTCCTGGATGCCAGCGGCGCAGGGCATGGCTTTGTAGCCATACCATAGACGCTAGTGGTCGCTTTGAAATCGCCGCGTGCTCGTGCGTTTCGATCAAAGCGCCCGGCTGGTTTCTCCTTTGGCGGTTGTAGCTTGGCGAGCGTGTACCAAATTTGTTCGATTGGCTGGTGCGCGTTATCGCGATTGTGTCTTTCGCTCTCTATTTGTGGGAACTCTGGAAACGGACGAACCAAGGAAAGCTAATGGTCGGCTTTCTACACGGTGCGAAGTCGCTCGTGGAAGCCATGTCCAAGCGCGACACATCGACCGGCGCTGATTGGCAGCCTCTCCTAGTTCAGATCAACACCATGCCATACTTGGACGTTACCAAGGCCGAGTAGGATTCCTCGATGGCATCATGGCCGGATCATTCGCCATCCGGCAATCAAAAACGATTCTAGCGCGATCCTGAGAAGCGGAGAAGGCGACAGGATCATCTACATCAGCAAGCAAGGGTAAATACCGCCCGTTTTACGCATCCTCGCACGAGCGGTACTTGCTAAATGAAGAAATTTTGTTCATTCTGTGAACAAGACTATGTTTTTCGACAATTTGCCGCTGGAAATTACATGCTCTAAATGTGGCAAACAGATCAAGGAGACCGTCAAATGGCTCAAGGCTGAGAGTCGGAAATGTCCCTTTTGCGGCACGCTCATCGACACGACAGAGTTTCGACATGGAATTGATGAGGCTACGAATCGCACTCATGAAATGCTGCGGAACCTTCAGGGGAGTCTGAGCAGCGTTAAGATAAAAATTAAGCTGTAAGCACCAATAGTCAGCCGGGCGTGCCGTCGCATGAAGTGTACAGGAATCGTCGATGAGATACGGACGAATCATTTGCCGTGTAGTAATTAGTTCGCATTCTGGCGCGATTACACAGACACAAAGGTGAGCGACTTTGATGCTTGGCAAAGCCGATTGCGTTGGTAATTGCGTTTGGCCCGGCATACCACAGCGCACCGAAACGCAAAGCGTCGGAGATTAAATCGACGCCGCAAGTGTCGCTCCCGTGCCGCCGCCCAGGATTACGATGTCAAATTCTTCCGGCTGCGTCTTCTTAAGTATCTGAGCGGATGAGGTGCTTTCGGTCCGCTTCATGCGACTTTTCCTTTCCGGGCGACAGGTTCACTCTTGGCTTGCATTGATTTCATGAGGGCGGCAGACGATGCTCCTTCCAGCGACAGTCCATAGCCAACTTCCCGCACGATGCGCTCCTTCAACGGTTGAATAAAGTGGATACGGGTGTTGCGGCGTGTCACCTCGGGAGCCTTCAAGTACAACTCCGCCAATTCCCGTGCCCGACTGAGGGCCTTACCGTTCGGCACAACTTCGGCAACCACTCCCCATTCGTATGCGGTACGCGCCGCCAGCGGCTGTGGGTTCAGCAGGAACGCCTCCGCTCGTCCCGCTCCAGCGCGATAACTCCAGGTGGTAAAGATTCCGTCACCGGGCGCAACGCCCGCGGAGAAGTGGGCCACATCCTGGAAGGTCGCACCATCCGCCGCCACAATTACACTGGCAAGTAGCGCGTAGTCTGAATGCACATGGGCACGTCCCTCGATAGCCGCGATGACCGGCACGCGTATGTTGGCGATGTTTTCCAAAACCTGAATACCCTCGTCGTGAACCTGACTCCAGACGCCGGGATCGGTGACATCGCCGAAAGAGGACCAATCGACATCAGTAATGAACTCCCCACCTGCGCCCGTCAGGATTACGATCTTGTTCGCCCTATCTTGCGCAATCCGGTAGAAGGCATCGACAAGTCCCGTGTGAGATTGCGCGGTCATAATGAACGGCCCACCGTTGTTGTGGAACCCAGCAATCAGCACACCTTTGTCATCTCGTGTCAGCTTTAGGTTGTGATAAGCGGTGAAGTAGTCACCTTGATGTTGCATCGCATTCTCCTCTCTGTGTTGCCCTGATTGCGCTCACCCGTATTTCGTATCGAATTCTGGTTCGCATCTGGAGGTAAGATTTTTGTAATACAAAAACCCCGGAGCCTACGTTTGTGCGGTGATGCCGCACACGCATGGTTAGGCGAAGAGATCCAAGTCGGTGCTCGAACTTTCCGCGCTAAATGACTGGAGGATGAAAAGGTGACTGCTTTGGCGAGTTAGAATGCGCGATCCGCCGCGTTAAGGCTCAGGGCGGTTTTGTGATAACACCGCCGCTATGATCGAAGACACTTGGTGGTAACAGAGGACCCAAACTCTCGGCTTCATATCGCGACGACGGAGAAGCCGACTGGCCGGTTCCAGCAGTGGCCTCGCTAGAAGCAGCTCCCTGATTTGTTGCCGTTGGCGTCTGGCACGCACCTAAAACTGCGGCCATCGCACAGACCATGTAATGTTTTTTGAGGCGATCCCCCATTTACCTGCGCTCCCTACTACTCTCTAAACTCGCCCTTGTGCTCGTGCGTTTCAATCACGTTGCCCGCTTCATCAAAACGCGAATCACAGCGGTGTGAGGCCGCATCCTGCACATCATTCAGGCGTTGGATAATCTTTTTGCGTGGACAACGTCGAGGATTTTGGGTTGAAGTCCTTTGGCAGCGACTGCGAGCACTCACCGGTAACGGAGAGTGCGGTGAGGTGGACACCGTGCTGATTTCATGTTAAAACCGCGCCAGGGTAAGTCCCCGTGAATCCTGGCCTCGCAGTCGCTGACTATCAGCCCTTAACTCGCTAGACACCAGATTACTTGGAATCGCCACCGTGCCCGTGCGTTTCGATTACCTTGCCAGTCCCATCATACACGCGAATCGAGCATCATGTGAACGGCTGTAGAATTTCGCCTAGCGACTACGTAGACGCATAGCTCTCGTCACAGCACAGACCAACTCTCATTCCGGTCGGAGAATATCTTCAGCCAACGATCCATAGAACAACAAAGGGCACTAGGTTAAACAGAAGAATTCCGATTTTATATATCGACATCCCAAGATAGTGAAGAGAATCGAACTGCTCATCGGACAGTCGAAACCATCTGCCGTGGAAGCGCCGCATCCAGTCATGTGCGAGCGTGAAGAGCAGAAACCAAACCAAAAGTATTCCGTAGTTGATAACCGTGCACCACAAAAGAAAGCTGCGCGTCAGTTCAATGCTCATCTTGTTCGGTCGTCCTTCGCCGTCTAACGAGAAAGAGATAAGCCACGGTAGGGTGTCGTGGCAGGCACACTGAACTTATTTCCCGGTGGGGCCGTTGGCTTCATCGATTGGTTAGGCATTTTTTTCATTCGAGGGGTAATAGAAGCGCGCTCGCTTTAATTCCGCTCGCACGCGTTCTTTCATGTCGGTGTATGCAGTACCGATTAGCTTCGTTAGAGCGGTAGCATTGACGTCGCGGTCAGGTCGGAGCTTCACGTGACGCATAAACTTACCTGTGCCTTCCAACAGACCCTCCGGATCGGCAATTTCGGCACCTCGAAAGAACCCAACATTTACGTGAGCTTTGAAGGCATTGACGTACCCGAATGCCGCATCAGTTATACACGCCGTCGGATGGCCATCATGCAACAGTTCTCGCACATCATCTCCACACTTACGCATAACCTCGAACCAATGCTGCGCGATTATACCCAAGTCTCCCGTATGCGTCTTCATCCAAGTCTCGATGGCTGGATCACGCTGAACCGAACCGGAGAACCGCAGGAGCTGATTCATGACTGTTACACAAAAAGCAGAGTGTGGAGTGTGATTTACATTCTTGGGTCTAACGAGAAAGAGATAAGCCACGGCAGGGTGTCGTGGCAAGCACACAGAAGTCGTATCGCAATGGGGCCGTTGGCTTCATCGACTGGTTAGACCCATTGTGTTCAATGTCGAGTGATGTCGATCTCGCTATCAACGATAACCCAGTCGTGCCCTTGCTCGGCGATAACTTTCTTCGGAATGGGTGGAAACCTCGTAGCACGAATCATCCGAATGGTGGTCTGCTCAACAAAGCGATTCGATGTGCTCGAAGTGACTCGGAGATCCGAGAGGCGGCCCTGTCGGTCGAGGCGGAACGAAAACTTCACGTCGCCCCGACAAAGCTCGACATGCTTAGCGAGTTCTGGGACGACGGCCTGCAGCACCGTTGTGGTGATCTGAGACTGATACGCGAATGTCGCGGAGCGAATTGCCTCGGCGGGAACCCCGCTGTGGGCGAAGGCGTCTACGTGGAACGCTAACAACGCGACGAGAAGCAGACGCCGTCTCATGGGCCTAACGTGGCCTGCCAGCGGGCCAGCCTACGTGCGCGTGGTTGGAGTTGGGGCTGCGTGTCAGCCGTGGATTCAAACGGGCAAACAATCTTCGTTGCTGACGCACATCGCGGCGACGGAAAACGTTTCGTTGTGCGTGCAGCTCCTGCTTATTATCGATTTGTCTTGGGCTAGTTTAGCTTACGGTTATTTTTATTTTCTGGCCGAGACAATGGCTGATGCGCCAAATGCGAGATATTCTATGTTAATATCCGAAAAACTATTTGCCTTTAGGGCCTCGGTCAATTCATCTATCCACATGGTCTCTTTCAGGCAAATGGGGAGTTCATGGAATGCAATACCCCACTCAGGGTGTTTCCATTTTCCGTAGGCCTGCAGAAGCTTGAGGTGAATATTCCAAAAGAAAGCATACGTTAATCTGGTTGGATAGGTTAATTCGTGCATGATGAACATTCCTCCTTCGCGAAGCATGTCGTGTGCATGATCGACTAAAAGATCCAGATCAGCGTATTTGGCAAGGTAACAAGACGTTATACAATCAAAGTCCCCTTCCAAAACAACATCCTCAGCTTTGCTTTGGATAAAGTCGACAGTAGTCAGCTGGAGAGCTTCGGCCTTTTTTTTAGCAATGCCAAGGTACTCGCCTTGTAAATCGACGCCCACGATGCGGCAAAGGGGAAAGCGCTGGGCTATTTTGAAGGTCAACAGGCCAGTTCCGCATGCTTGGTCGATAACTTGAGTGGGATTTTGCGGTATTTTATTAAGGATTTTACGCTTCCACCGACGGTCAAGACCTAGTGTGGAAATATTGGCTATATGTTCATAGGTGGCGCTGTTTCCTGAAAAGAAGCGTTCGGCTAACGCTGTTCGGGAGTGGATCATCATAGTTTTCTCGTGCCCCTCCATAGGTTGCTTCTTGATGTTCCCACCGCTTTAATAAGCATAAGCATTAGGAATGGTCGTCGCTAATGCGGTGATCTGCCAACCGGCAAGGAGATGCACGGTGGCTTGGTTGAAAACAGGCCATTAAAATTAATCCCTAGTTAAGGAAAAATCTCGTCTAATTTCTTTGCCAAACTAAGGCTGCCTTGAATCTTTAAGCGGCCAGTCAAGTATGCCCACGGGAATTTGAGGGTTTTATTTGACATAGCAACCCAGTCTTCGTCGCTCGCGGCAAACGTGACATTTGGATTGTTAATCTTTCCTCTACCCGTTGTGTAAGTTCCATCATTTACACTCAGCCACCATTCGCCTCCGTTTGGACCACTGAGTTCCCACTGGTAGGTAGCATGCACTCCTTTTGCCTTGTCTGCTTTAAAAGCGTCTCGTCTCCTATTCACCGCCTGTCGCGGCGTAGAATTCTGCGGCCTGCTAGGCGTTGCATACAGGGTACCCGCACAAAGCGTTACAAGCATAGCTACGCTTGTGAAGTTAAAAAAGGCGCTCTTAGCTTTCATCAGAGAATTTTGTGAACATCTAACGGTAGTGTTTGTTGTGTTGCGAGGGATGAAAGAGATCCCGCTAAGGATTTCCTCGACGCTCAAAAATGCGCCTCTCCCTTTAATCAATTAGACACCCATCAACCGTACGGGGTTGCGCACTATTCCAATCAATTTTGACCTCGGAGAAGACCGCACTATGACGGCTGGAAAGTCTCGCATCCGAAAAAGTGACAATGGCTTTCGACCGACCGCAACGGCACGTTCTGCTCTCATGTTTGCTCTCCCTTCTTATCCATTCATACCGAATTGGGCAGACTATATTCCCACAAAGTGATCCGCCGCATGGTTGCCTCGCGGATTTCCAGTCACCAAGCTTTCCTCGCGAGAGGGAGTGGAATAAAGATGCCGTGGCGCCGGTCGTATTAGACAAATGAAAGGATTTATGAAAAACAGAATACTAAGTGGAGGCGTAGTTAACCTAACGGTCGTTGCGTTCTTGACGCTGCTATTCGCAGGTTGCGCGGTCGCACCGAAAGCTGAAAACCTATCGATGGCCACCGCTGCCGCACACATACGGGCGGACTTTGCGGATGACCTGCAACCCAATCCGAGTGATTCCCCGGAATTCACTCCTTGGGGATCACACGAAGACTAGGCGTTTTGAACACCCGATAGAAGTGACTGTAGCAACTTGCCGTCCGGCGACTTTCATTTGGTGCCGTAAAGCGTGCAGAATGCGGCAGTTGAGATGCCGGGGCATTCGCGGTCATCCGGCAATCAAAAACGATTCTAGCGCGATCCTGAATTACCAAGGGACAGCGAGCGACGCGACAGCGACCGATTTATTGTGCGGGCTGGTAGGTCAGTTAGGTGTTGGTGAAGGCGATGGTGGAGGCGTCGGAAAAGGCGTTGTTGGAGGCATTCGGACCTGCGCCGATACTGGACCGGGTGCATTCAGGATGACGCAAGCCATTGCGGCCGCAGCAGCCATAAGCGGGATCGTCGCTGGGAGGCGCACTTGTGATAGGAGATGATTTCGAGTCGAGGAACGAGGAGTTTTCATAGGTTTGGAGATAACTGATTGGACAGTTGGACGTTTACAAGACTTTTTCATTGACGCAGCCAGGGTCGCCGAAACATGACATCATGGCCGGATCATTTGCCATCCGGCAATCAAAAACGATTCTAGCGCGATCCTGAGAAGCGGAAAGCGTTTCGGTTATGCGACCGGATGAAAAGTTAACTGCGTTTCTGGAACTCAAATCGGCAGTTGAGCCTTTCAGTGTTTCTTCCTTTTTGTAAGAGTGAACGGAACAGTTTTTCCGGCAGCCGTATAACTGCCCTTGATAGTGGGCAGAGGATCGCCAAACGGATCCATCTCTAACAAAACCTCTTTTTTTGCGCCGTTCACGGGAGCAAATCGCATCTTGTCCGTTCCCATCTGTCCATCTCTACCCGACAGATAAAACTTCGTTGTTTTTCCGCTGGCAGATTCGGTGATCTTGACATTGCTGGCCTCCACGTCGCCGTGGCCGAACTCAAAGACGATTTTCAGGCCAGCCGCCTTCGCCTTGTAGAAGACGGTGTCGTAGGCTTTTGGCTCAGCGGAGGCGAAGGGAACGACCAAGCGAACAGCGATAAGCGCCACAGCGACAATCAACGTTCGATAGTTCATAAAACGAGTCACAAGCTTAGCCCCTAGCAAGCGCAAGCAAGTTTATCACTCTTTGTATCGCTGCGGTACTGCAAACGATGGCCTTATGCGACGTGTCGAACAGCGTGTGCACCCTAGTCCGCCCGTCTCTTCCCACTCTACATTGGAATACGCGAAACACGAGTACCACGTGTGTAAATCCGTCAAAAAGCGGGTATCTCGATTTCGAAAGCAAGAGCGTCAATTGAAGTGCTTGGGATCAAAACATCGTCTTTTGGACAGCGCGCGAAATTCGGGCGTTACATTAGCTAATGGTTTCCGAAACGCCGGGCGCAAATCAACAAACAACGCCTGTCCGGGCAAGGTCATTTGTTTATGGGTCTCAAAATACTTTTTGGCAAGGTCATCGCATTCTTCGCCGGACAGAGCCCGGTCAAGGGACGCAAAAATATAATCGACTCCCTCCATCAAAGAATAGTCAGTCCTAAAACTTTCATCGGCGCTCATAGCAGCATTGAATCACAGAGCGCCGCGCGTCGTAAAGCGTCAAGAAAATACGAACTGAGCGGCGGATGACTCGAGCCGTCAGCGCGTCAAACGCATTCCTGAGCGCGGGCCGCGCCATCGCTGAAATCGGTCGTTAGCCGATTGCTCTACCCGTCAACGTCGATCTGATACTGATTCTGATACTCGTCAATGGGATCGGGCGCTACGTTGACCGGCTGGAGATTCATCTACAACGCCTATGCAGCCACAGATGGCCGCCAATAGCGACAGTTGGGCAATGTTCCGCCGGGAAGGCCAACTCGTGCCGCCCCAGCGCCGCGAGTAACTCAGTGTTCTTAATCGCAGGTTTCGCGGTAGCCGTTCGAGCCGCGACATCAACAGTTACGCGGTTAAGTCGTGACAGATCGATCAGCATTCCGCCGTCGCGCGGCGACGTCGCGATCCAGCTATGGCCACCCGCGCGCACGGAGATGCGCAGCCCGCGTGCGCGCGCGAGCTTCACCGCCTCTACCACATCGGCATCAGACGTCGCTGTAACGATGACGTCGGGGAACCGCTGTGGAATGCGCTTTTGTCAGACCATGCGGCGTCGCGTCGCCTCATAGTCGGCGTCACCACGCCGTACTGTTATCATTTTGCAGACGTTCTGTCCTGATTGTGCTTGCTATTAGACATGGCGCGGAGTTTGCCAGTCGCTCTTTTCGCAAGGCAACCTTATTTTGCCGTAAAGGCGGCTCTCTCCACCATATACCCGACGGCTTGGTCAGTAGCGCGATGGTGTGGCTCGTGACGGTTACGCCGTGGGGACGTGGTCGGCGAAGAGCACTCCCCCCACCGACTTGTTCACCAGTTCCGACTCGTGAATGGTAATGACCACCCGGTCGGCCGGCACTTTGCAGGTCTCGACCACGACCTGGGTGATCCCCTTGCAGAGTGCGCGCTTCTGTTCAATGGACCGTCCTTCGTTCAGCTCGATCGTGATCTCTGGCATCGCCGTACTTAGTTTAATCTTAGTATGGGTGCCGATCCTTCTTGTTTTGCCAGGCCTGGCAGGCCTTCAAGGCGAATTCCCGTTCGAAATCGGGAAAGCACTTGATGGCTTTCCTCTCTTCCCACGGGAGTTTGAAATCGGTGTATTGAAACTCGTCGTCAAAGCCGATCTTACTGGTGTCCGACAGTCTGGTGCCGAAATAGACTCGATCAATCCGCGCCCAATAGATGGCGCTCATACACATCGGACAGGGCGCGCCATTCACGTAAAGGTCGCAGCCTTTGAGCATCTGCGCGCGCTCGGGAACTGGATCGGGCGAGCCTTCGGGACGCGGAATCATCTTCAGATTTCCCTCATAATAATCCGAGCCGAGAAGCGCTTTGGAATTGATCCGGGCGCAGGCATCCATAATGGCGGTCACCTCGGCGTGAAAAACCGGAATTCCAGTCAGAAGGACCCGGTTCTGGCCGCGGCCGATGATTTTGCCGTCTCTAACAATGACTGCTCCGAATGGTCCGCCCCATCCTTTTTCAACCGACTCGATGGCCAGCCGGGTCGCCTCGTGCGCGAATTGTTTCTTATACTCGTTACTTTCAATATCTGTAGTACTCATGTCTTTGTATTTTTTTGTGGGTTCGTTCTAGAGGGGAATGGGGTTGGTTTTGTTGTTTTCTCGAAGAAAGGGAACAGACGAATTCGTGGCGTGCTCGTTCATGTCACACGAATTTCCAAAAGATTGCAACCAATAACGCGCAAAGCGCGCAGACAAGGAGTGTGCCTTTCCAATGCACGCTTTTCGGCGCATCCGGCCCCGAGGCAGGAGCCACCACTTCAGCGCCCATCGGCGCGACGCCCGCCGCCCGCCGCGATCAACGCTGCTGCAAAAACGCGGAATGGAAATCGCTGAATCATGACGGCTTTGGGTCGAGGAGACCGTCGAAGTAGCCGAAGAACACGCCGTCCGGATCGCATTTGTCGCGCAGGTCGGCCAGCCGTTTCCAGTTTTCCGGCGAGAGGGATTGGACGGCGTTCGACGGCCTGTGGACTGTGTCCGATTCACCGACATAATAGCCGATGTTGAAGGGCCTGAGCAGCGCGGTGCATTCGTCATGCCACTGGCTGTTCGCCGCGTCGTCGTCGTCGTCCTTCCACATCGTCCACGGTCCGCCGTAAACCCGCGAGCTCATGGAATAAGCCGCGTCCGGATGAACGGCCGGAACGTTCGGGCCGGTGAAAATGGCGAAGAAAATGACGGTGATCGGAGACGGGCATTTCGTCATGTGACCGCCCACCGCCTTCGCGAGGTCGCCCGGCGAGGTGTTTGAAAAAGTGGCCTCCACGCGATTGCGCAGTCCCTCGGGCCAGAGCGCTCCCGACGCATCGAACATTTGCTCGAAAACGAGCGGAGTGGCGAACGAACTCGATAGGCATTCGGGCAGGAGCGGGCAGTCTTCCAGCGGCTTCAGCATGGCCTTGGCCTCCTCCGGGGAATCCGCGAAAGCCGCCCCTGTCACCATTGCGACCTTGCCGCCTTGCGCGGCGGTCTTTTCCTTGAGATTCGCGGGAGCTTCGCGCAGGAAGAGGCTGAGTTCGACGGCGGGCGAAATTTTCGCTGCGTTTTCCCCGAGCCAGCCCCCGACCGCTGCGGCGTCGTCCATGGAATAATAATAGGTGCTGCCGTGGATCGCCATGGGCAGCGGATGCAGCTTGAGATGGTATCGCGTGACGACGCCGAAGAATCCGGGACCCGATCCGCGCGCCGCCCAGAAATATTCTGCATGCTCGTTCTTGCTCGCCGTGATGAGTTTTCCCTCCGCCGTCACGAGCTCGATGGCCTCGATGCTTTCCGTGCCCGAGCCCCAGACGCCCTGGTTCCATGCCATGCCGCCGCCGAGCAGATAGCCGCTCAGCTTGACCTGCGGGCAGTGGCCGCTTGGATAGGCGAGGCCTTTGGGGTTGAGAACCTTTTGAATGTCCCGGTTGCTGATGACGGGCTGCACGACGGCCTTGCGGGCACCCACATCGATCGAAATGACCTTGTTCAGTTCGCTCAGGTCAATGAGCAAGCCGCCATTCCGCAGCGTGGGCTGGCACCAATTGTGACCGCCGCCGCGGACCACGACCTTCCATTTGTTTTCCCGCGCGAAATGAATCGCGGCGATGACGTCCTGCTCGTCCTTGACACGGATCACAATCTGCGGCGCACGGCGAGGAATCAGCCGATTCCACAGGTTGCCGTGGATCAATTCGGTGAAGTTCGCATCGCCCCGCACGGCGACGACGCCTTTGCAGGCTTTCTTTAGCGCGTCAATGTCCATGGGCGCGCCTTTCGGAGTCTCCGCACGGCCACTGTGGCCAAGCAACAAGCCGCTGGTCGCCACAGCGGTGCCCTTCACGAAGCCGCGGCGCGAAAATGAATTTTCTCCGTTCATGACTCATCCTTTTCACCACGGTAATGCGCGCCGCGACATCTCGATGGCTTGGCGCAGAAATTTTTTATGGTCGGGATTTGGGCTGCTCGTACTTGGTTGTTACTTGTGGGGTTTGTCTGGGGGGGAAGGGGTGGTTTTCTTGTTTTCTAGAAGAAAGGGAACAGACGAATTCGCGCAGCCTGTTCACATCTCACACAAATTTCCAAAAGATTGCAACCGATAACGCGTAAAGGGCAAAGATTAGGAGTGTGCCTTTCCAATGCACGCTTTTCGGCGCATCCGGCCTCGGGAAGAGCCACCAGTCCAGCGCCTTGATGAATACCGGCATCGTCAGCCAGGTCGTCAATGCGACGCTGATGGTATTGCCAATGAACAAGGCCAGTGAAAAATTCAGGCTCGCAAGGCGGGGACTGAGAAATAGGCTTTCGAGCATCACAATGGGAAAAAGCCCCAGCAGCACCAACATGGCGGCTTTCCAATTCGGCGGACCCTGACCTGTCTTTGGATCCGTTGGGAACCATCCTGGGAAGGAAGTTTCCATTCGCTGCAAATGCGCGTAATCGATGAGGGGCTCCGCCTCACCGAGTAGCGCAGCCCGCTCAGGAGATTTCAGCCATGTGTCGAGATGCTCTGCGGTGTCGAAACGCATCAATGTTGTCCATCCCAACTCCCCGGTGAGCGGAGGTTGTACATAGGACCCGCAGTAACCGGGAAATTTCGACTGCGCCTGCTGAATCTTTGTCTCCCACTCGCGGTAGGCACCCTCCTTGCCTGCCTTCACTTTTGTAACGATTACTTCGACGACACCTCCATCGGGTTCGCTTTCTCTTACTTCAATTTCGATAGAAGATTTTTCTGAGAGAAGCGATTGCACTTCTTCGAGCAGGTGGCGCCATGTTTCCGATTCTCGCCACGCATCGAGATGCTCGGTATTGGCGAACCGAAGCATCACAGCCCACGAGGAGGCGTCTCCGGAGGGAGTGATTTCGGAATTCAAAAAACCTTTAAGTTCGGCTGCGCGTGTGAGGGCTTTTGCCTGCCAGGCAGCGAATTCGTTTTCAGTGCCGCGTCGGAGGTTGAATTTGGCTTGGAGGATTGCTGCGTTTGGCGATGACGAAGAACTATCCATGTCGGCGAGGCAACGGCACTAGAAGAGACAAATCACTCTTAAAGTCAATGCCCAAGCTGCATCGAGACCAGGAATCGCGCCGGGAGTCGGAATGTATGAAACCGCTGGTTCAAAATATGCCCCGTGAGTGATGTGCGCCTGATAGTAAGCCTGAAACATCAATTCATTGCTGCGCGGAAAAATATTCGAATTTAAAGATGACCATGCCAGCCCAATACCAGCGGAATCCCTCGTCCGATTTGGAACTAGACCGAATTCTGTAACACCAACACCGAAATATTTATCTATCGGAAGCGTCTCCGAGTTATTGACTCCAAATTG